>UMKG01030493.1_pt1 | contig 62160 bp, 56 predicted proteins | sample 1966261 | NCBI WGS metagenome assembly UMKG01 (sample SAMEA4836169, study PRJEB28245) | human gut metagenome | biome: gut microbiome; material: fecal sample | place: Denmark | collected 2008 | reverse complement strand
TTCCGATCGCGCCGGAAAGAAGCAGGACATTGTATCCGATTCCCGCCCAGATGCAATAGATGTAGACGATGATCGTCGTATTCGGCCAGACCGAATCGTTCAGTTGAATCCCCATCGCTTTCAGCATCTGATAGATCAACCCCGCGTTTGAGTCCAACTGCATCTTGAAAGCGTAAACCAAAGCGACGATGGAAATGATGTTCGGCAAAAAGAAAATAAAGCGGAACACATTGGCAAACGGCATCTTTTTCGAGAGAAAATATGAGCAGATCAGCGCCAGAGGAAGGCTGATGAAGATCGTGATCGCCCCGTAGCCGATCGAGTTGATCAGAATCATCAGATTGTTCGGAATCCGAACGCCGTTGGACAGAGTGACCGAACCTAAATCGGCATTGAAGATCCGTCGGATCACGTAAACGAAATTGTCGAATCCGGCGAATGATTTCGTTCCTTCGATGGAAACGTGCTGAAACGCGAGAATCAGCGAATACGAATTGACGAAAATCCAGGTCAGCAGGAACTGCAAAACCGGATAAGCCAGAAGCACGACGATAAAGATGATTTCTTTCTTTCGCTTCTTGCTGATTTTTTTCTTCTTTTTCGGCTGTTCGGTCTCTTCTCCGACCGTTTCCGGAATCAAAGTTTCTTCCATAACCTGTCTCCTTTCTACTTCTGATACAGCGCGATGTCGTCGACGAAGAGCGAATTCCCTTCCGAAGACTGAATCTGAATCCGCATTTGTTGCGAATTTTCAGGCGCGGTCAGTTCCAGTTCGTATTTTCGGTACGCTTCGGAATCGACGTCGATTTCATACGATCCAAGCACTTCCGTCGTCATCGTCGCATAGTAATTGACGACGATTTTTCCCTTTCCTTTCGCCATGAGAGAGAGATTGTGAGCAAAGGAAGAATACACGCCGTCGATCGTCTGCCGAACCACGCCGCCGTCCTTGACTACGAGGGCTTTGGAAGCGTCGGTTCCCTCGTTTTCCGCGAGATAACAGACCTGATCGACTTCCTGATCCTCATAGATGAAACGATTGAACGTCCACCCGCTTAAATCGACCTGAGAAGTCTCGAATTCAAAATCGCCGTTGGCGATCTTGTTGACTGTCGGAACGACGACCGGCTTGGTCGGATAGAAATTCTCGCCGGCGACGCCGTTGACTTCCGGAACGAATTCCTCATATTCCTGATTGAGGAAAGGAATGTACTGAATATAATCCACCAGCATCTGATCGGTTTCAAAATCGGCCGAACCGACGAACGACGACGATACCGGGAACCAGTTGCCCACCCAAAGGCGGCTGGCTTTATAAGGAACGAAAAAGTCGGCGACCGCCGTCACCTTGTCGTCGATGAAATAGACCACTTTCTCCGGATCGGTGTACCAGTCAAACCCGAACGTATGCCACCGTCCGTCATTGAGAAAAGTCTCTTCCTCGCCGAGCAATTCGGATACTTTGACGTCCTGCGAAATCTTGTTCGACTCGGTCTGATAGTTGGTATTCAATACGTTCTCGAACGATATCAGTCCCTTCTGGCTTCCGCCCGGAAGTTCGATGTCGATTTCGTGGTTGGAATTGTCGGAATGATCGTAAGCGAACGTCCAGAAAGCGCTGCAAGCGCCCAGACGCGGATTGACCTTCATCCGGATCTCGTAATGACCCGGTCCGACGGTGAATTTGGAGATCAGCGCCGCGCCGGTCAAACGACCGTCCTTGACATCTCCGACGCCTTTGACTTCGCCATCGAGATAATAGTTGCCGTTTCCCTTTAAAATCAGAATGCCGTCGTCGGAATATGCGACGTTTTTCGCCACGACTCCTCCGTTTCCGCCTCCCCACGCCTGTTCGGCGATATACCAGGAAGAAGCGTCCACGCCGCTTGAAAAGTCATCGAAAAACAAATGATCGTAATCGAGTTCGATGTCGGAAAGATAGGCGAGATCGTCCCCCACTTCCAGATTTTCGACCTTTTTCACGCCGTTCGAGCAGGAAAATAACAATAAACTGAAAATCAAGATTGGACATAAACGCTTGTTCCGCATAAAAATAATCTCCTAGTCTTATAGTTTCATCATACCATACCGACCGATAAAATCAATGTTTTTTTCATAAAGTTAAAAAAATATGTAAGCGGTTTAAATATCTGTTGACAAATCTAAATCCTTATACTTATAATAAGGTCGTAACAATTATTTAACTTTGTTAATTTTATAGGAGGGCGCTATGAAAAATTCGTTGAAGATGCTGACGGTTTCAGTTCTGTCGCTTTTGATCTTACCTCACCTTTCTTCCTGCGGCGGTTCCGGCGCAGACGATAATACGTTACGAATTCTGGTGAAAGACGCCGATTTCGGAAGCGAATGGATCGAGAAGATCGCCGATGACTTCATCGCCGATCACCCGGACATCAAAGTCGAAATCACGGCGCAATACGACATCAACTCGCTGATCGACTACAACCTCAATTCCAAAAACAATCAGGACGATCTTTACATTTCGGTCGGCGATCGGTGGAAATCCTACGCCGCCAGCGGAAAACTCGCTTCCCTCGACGATCTGATCGAGGAAGAAGTCGACGGCGTCAAAGTCAAGGATAAAGTCTCGGAAGAATTTCAGAGTTCGATTTACTTTACGCGCGCCAACGGAGACGTTCATTCTTACCGTCTTCCTTGGACTTCCGGCGTGGGGGGCATCTTCTACAATAAGAAAATGTTCGCCGAAAACGGCTGGGAAGTGCCGACGACCTTTGAAGAATTGCTCGCTCTCTGCGAGACGATCAACGCGGCACGGGTTCCCGTTTCTTCCGATCCGAACGAAACCGATGCGGTCAAACCGTTCGCGTACACGGGAAGCAACACCGATTACTTCGACTACACCGTCTTCTCCTGGTGGGCGCAGATCGTCGGAAAAGACGCGATCAACGAATTCCTGAAATACGAAAGCGCGGACATCTTCGACGTTTCGAAGAATCCGACGTACGCCGGGTTAAAAACCGCGACTGAATACTGGAATCAACTCTTTACCAGTGAAAACTACATTGCCGGAAGCCAATCCAAAGACGCCGCGACCGCGCAGAAAGAGTTTTTGAACGGATACTCTGCAATGATGCTCAACGGAGACTGGCTGTACAACGCCATTCTCAATTACGGTTCTTCTTCTTCCTCGCAGTTTGAACTGGGAATCATGAAAACGCCGGTCGTCGCCGAAGCCAATCCGGAATACGTCAATAGTACCTTCGTTACCGGAGAAGATCAGTTCATCGCGATTCCGGCTTCGTCCAAACATCAGGATTTAGCCAAAGAATTCATCAAATACATCATCTCCGACGACGGTTGCAAAACCTTTTTGAGCGAAGCCAACGGCTTTCTCGCGTACGACTGCTCCTATGAAGACCTGAACCTTTCGGAAGGATTTATCCGGGATATGATCGATCTGAGAGAAACCTATACGGACAAGTTCACCAGTTTCTCTTCCAGCCGGATTTATCTCTGCAACACGATCAACATTTGGAGTTCGTCCGCGAACCGTCCTTATCTCAATTTACTCAACAACTCCACGACTATCGACAGATCGTTCCAGACGATAGCCAGTTACGCCAGCGCTTCGTGGGCGGATTGGCTCAACAACACTCGATAAAATCGGCCGTTATTAACCCCTTTTAACATAGCGGCGGTTTTATACCCTTCAAAAAGAGACCTCCTTGCGAGGTCTCTTTCCTTTATGCTTTTTCTTTTAAATCCAGTCCGGCGCAGAAACCCGTCGACAGGGCGATCTGAATATTGAACCCGCCGGTATACGCGTCGACGTCCAACGTCTCGCCGACGAAATACAGATTCGGGACTTTGCGCGATTCCATCGTGCGCGGCTGAATTTCCCCGACCGACACGCCGCCGGAAGTAACGATGGCTCTTTCAAAGCCGTCCGTGCCGTCATAATCCCACCGGTAATGCTTCAAAGAATGAACGAGTCGGGAAATTCCCTCTTCGTTCACCGACGAAACCGCCGATCGGCTGTCCAGAAACGACGCGCGGGCGATCCATTCGATCAATCCTTCCGGAACCAGCCCTCTCAGAAGATAAAAAACAGTCGCGTTCTTCCGCGTCTTCATCTTATCGAGATCCCGATGAATCCGCCTCTTCAACGTTTCTTCGTCCAGAGAAGGCTTCAAATCGAGTTCCAGCGCCAGCGAAATCTTTTCCGTCCGGTTGATCCGACTCGATATCGTCAGGGCGATCGGACCGCCCAAAGCATTCTTCTGCAACAGCAATTCGCCGAATTCTTCCGTCCGCACTTTCCCGCTTTCTTTGTCGATCGCTTTCAAGCGCACGTTTTTCAGCGTGATTTCGCGCGCCTTTTCAGGCAAAGACTCCCTGATCCTCAACGGAACTAACGCCGGAACCGGCGTTACGATATCCAATCCGAACGAACGGGCGAACCGATAACCGTCTCCCGTCGAACCGGTCAAAGGATACGATTTTCCGCCCGAAGCGATCACGACGGCGTCTAAATCGTATTCCGAGCGGTCCGTCTTGATCCGGAATCCCCCGTCGGTTTTTTCGATACTCTCCGCGCTTTCGCGATAGAAAAAACGGACTCCGTTCTTTTCGCAAAGCCTGACCATCGCCCGGGTGATGTCCGAAGCGCGGGAAGAAGCCGGAAAAACGCGATTCCCTCTCTCGGTTACGAGATCCACCCCGTTTTCTTCAAAAAACGCGATCGTATCCTGAGAAGAAAAGCGGTGAATCGCCGAATACAGAAATTTGGGATTGCGGACGACATTTGCGATAAACTCCCTTTCCGAACAGCGGTTCGTTACATTGCATCTGCCCTTCCCGGTAATGTAGATTTTCTTCCCGGCCTTCTCGTTTTTTTCGATCAGGAAAACCCGATGATCCGGATTTTCCGCCGCTTTCAGCGCGCACATCAATCCGGAAGGTCCTCCTCCGACAATGCCAATCCTCATTCGGCGTGCCCTCCTTCTTCCTTCTAAACGGAATTTCTTTTCCGTTTATTGATTATACCGCATTTCCCCGTGCAAAGAAACGATGAATCCGTCGCCATATCGCAAAATGCGATTGAAAAAACGCAATTCGGATATTATAATGTGTTCAGATAAACAAGGAGGAAAGTTTATGGCAAAGAAATGCAGCGTCAATAAGGACCTGTGCATCGGATGCGGGTTATGCACCAGCATTGCACCGGATGTACTCGCGATCGGCGACGACGGTTTAGCGGAAGCGATCGTTTCGGACGTTCCGGCCGACAGCGAAAGCGCCGTGGAAGAAGCGGCGGCGTCCTGCCCGGTTCAGGCAATCGTTGTAGAATAAATATCAACGGCGGAGGCGTATTCGTTACGCCTTTTTTTTGACTTTTCTTTCGCTTATCGGGAGGTACTATCCATGAAAAAAACGATCAAAATCTCTCTCATCGTTCTCGTCTCGCTCGTCGGAGCGGCCGTTTTGAGCGTCGGAGGCTATCTCGGCTATATCGTCCTCAGTTACTATCGGATCGGCGATGCTCCGTTAGAAATCGAAAGCCGCGCGGATTCGGATCGGGTCAAAACCGGAACGACGTATTCGATCTCCACCTACAACATCGGTTTCTCAGCCTATTCGCAGGATTTTACGTTCTTCATGGACACCGGCTACGACAGCGAAGGAAAAGCCACCTGCGGTCATTTTTCCAAAGCCAAAAGCAAAAAAGAAGCGGAGTTCAACCTTTCGGGTGCGATCGAAACCTTGCAGAAACTCGACGCGGATTTCATCTTATTGCAGGAAGTCGACGTCGATTCGACGCGGTCTTTCCACATCGATCAGGATCAGCGCATCAGCGATTCGTTTCCGCGTTACGATCACGTTTTCGCGCTGAATTTCCATACCGCCTATCTTCCGTATCCGCTTTATGACATGCACGGCAGCGTCCGCGCGGGGCTGTCCACGCTTTCCAGGTACACGATCCGAAGCGCCGAAAGGAAGGAGTATACCGTCAGTACTTCGCTCTCCAAATTTTTCGACCTGGATCGCTGTTTCAGCGTCTCCTCCGTCTCCTGCGAAAACGGAAAAACGCTTTACATCGTCAATTCTCATATGTCGGCATACGACGAAAACGGCGTAATCCGAAAAAAACAGATGGAAGAACTGAACGATTTCCTGAAACAATGCCGCGATCAGGGCGATTATGTCATTGTCGGCGGAGATTTCAACCACGACTTGCTGACTTATAATCCGGAATACGGTTACGACGAAGAAAACCGTCCGTTTTCCATGAGCAAAAAAACGCCCGACTGGGTTTCCTACTTCTTTTCCGAAGACGGCTCCTCTCCGTTGACGGAAGGATACAAAGTCGTCGCCGACGATTCTCTTCCGACCTGCCGGAACAACGATATCGAATGGATTCCGGAAGAAACGTACGTCTGCACCGTCGACGGCTTCATCGTATCCGAAAACATCGATGTTTCGCTTCGGCGAAACGTCGCCACGAACGGCGGAAACAAGGGGCTGGACGGATTCGCCTATTCCGATCATCAGCCGGTTTATCTGGAATTCTCTTTGAAAGCATAAATCCTTCTCCGGTTTTTTCATCGGAAAATTCGTTCTTTTCTCAGAAGCCGATGAAACGCATAAGCGCTTTTCGAATTGTCGAGAATGCCTATTCGCCCGAATGAAATCCAATCTTCCGGATTTACTTCACTCGCAGGACCATATCGACTTCGTGACAGTCGGGTTCGTCGACAACATCGGTTTCCTCAAAACCCGCTTTTTCGTAAAGACGCTTTGCCACTTCGTTTCCCCAGATATAGGTCGTGGAAATCTCTTTCGCGCCGTATTCCTCTTTCATATACGCGATCAGCCGATTTAAGGATTCGCGTCCGTATCCTCTGTTCTGAACCTCGCCGTCGATGGCGAAATCCCATAAAAACCAACCGTACGGATCGTACTTCCGGAGCATCGCAAATCCGATCAACTCCGATCCGTCGTAAATGTCTAACCCGATGTGATTCGCCTGTTTCAAAGCCTCTTTGATCTTTTCTTTTGAAGAAAGATATTTTTCCTGCCCGTCGATGAGTTGAATTTTCATCGAATCGGACCGTTCAAAGCGTATGTTCATCGCGAAGTCCTCCATTCGTCTTTTTGTCATCGCGGCAATCCGCTTAATTCCAATAGTCCTTACCGTGATTCGCGCCGATCTCAAAATGGTATTTGGCGATTCCCAGATCGATTTTCGTGTAAAAACCGAATCCGGCTTTCCGGTTCACCTTTCCGTTTTCGTACGTGAAACGAAACTTCTGCTGATTCATCGCCGTCGGTGCCAAAAGAGCCGCCTGAACGCCTTCCTTAAACCATTCCGGCGCCTCGCCGGGCGAGGCGACTTCCTCATAGGCTTTGCTCTTATGCGCTACGCCTTGATTCGCACCGTATCCGAGCGTCAGCACGCAATAGAGTTTTTCATCGCTTCTTACCGCGAACGCCGTTTTGATTTTTTTATAAGTCAAGGCCACCCAGCAGGAATTTAACCCCAATGTCTGGGCTTTCAATGCGATCTTTTCCCCGTAGTAACCGATCTTTTCGTCTGCATCTTTCTTGCCGACCAGCGCTACATAGTTTTTAACGCCGGAAAATTTTCCGTAATGCGCCATGAACCCGTCGAACGCTTTAGGTTCGTCGACAACGAGTTGGAGATGCAGATCGCCTTCTCTGTTGCATTCGTCGATCAGGACTTCCAGTTCTTCGCGCAGGTGATCCTCGATCGGCTTATCGAGGTAACTTCTTACCGAATGTCTTTCTTTTATCGCCGTAAGTAAATCCATTTTCCTATTCTCCTTTTCTTTTACGATTTGCTTTTTTCGCACATCTTTGCGCCTTTTTCATTGTAATATTTTTTTCAAAAGGCGAAATCCCGTACGGGTTTCTTCTTCGGTTAAGTTCTTCAACAGGGATTCGATCATCGCGCCGACGATCGCTTTTCTTTCTTCCAACGCTTTTTCCCCGTCATGGGTCAGAAGAACGATGACTTTTCTCGCATCGTTTTTTTCGCTTTCGCGGCGAATGTAATTCTTCTTTTCCAGCGTATTCAGGGCTCTTGCGATTCGCGCGGTCGAAACATTCATTCTCCTGGCCAATTCGCCGGGTACGACTGCTTTTTCGCTTTCCTTCAATATGCGCAAAATGACATACATTCCTTTGTATCCGCTGTCGAGCAAATCCATGAGTTCCCTCCATTTTTTCGTTTGACAAAGCACTCTCATTTCCTCTTGAATTGAAGAAGTATCCACTGCACGCCTCCTTTCTCTAACCCTGTTAGCATTATAACGCGGATCTCTGCTTCTGTCAACCCGTTCATCGCGATGAGTGCGATCCGATCAAGACTCCCGTTCAATATACTTACTTGCTTCTTTAATGCTTAACCGATTTATTTTATCTTTATATTTACGGATAAAATCCGCTACCCAAGCGGGATTTGTTTTTGAATAGTCTCTCAAATCCCAACCGATTGCTTTATTGACAAAGAACTCATCGCTGCCAAAACTATTTAGGATAATCTGCTCCAATAATGGTGCGTCTGTTTGATCTTTCAAGCAAAGTTGATGCTCTATTGCCGCTCTTTTTTCCAGATATTTTTACTATTCGACCAATTTATCATCAACTCTTTTACTCTTGTATCCCGTAAACCGACATCTCCGATTACTTTACAAAGAAAATCGATTGTATCCCACCAAGATTGATGAAGGATATCGTTTTCTATCTTTGGCATATCCTCGTAAAGGACATACTGCTTCATAGCAAGTAAATAGTCATCAGCCAAATAGTGAAATTCTCTATGCGGATCTTCATAGCATTGATCTAAAAACTTCCAATCTATCGTTTTTGTTTTCTTTTCCGACCGTATCAAATGATTATAAATTTCTTTTCTTTTCGGCGTGGGGAGCCCATAAAAATGAAACCTGTTTCTCATATACTTCGACATCGCAATCGCATTTTCTTGATCTTCGTTTGATTCAAATCTTTTTTTTAATTTCTGAATACTTATCCACCCTTTAACTCCCTTATTGAATTGTGCGAATTGCATATCCGACAAAAGAATACAATGAAACGCTCCATTATATCCCCTCACCCTTTTTGCCTAGTCCGGAATCAATTGGAACTGCTATTGACAAAAGGTACTTGAACGTGGAACAAAGACCTAAATCAGGACTATCCGAAAAGACTCCGTGAACATCTAACTGACAAAAGATTACTATTTTCTTTATATTGCAGAATCGCTCAATTGAATAATTCTGTTTTTAAAACCGTTATAATCCACGACATCTGGGTTAGAATAAAACAACATTGACTTTCTATGGTCCATAAAAACGAAAGTTCCGTCAACTAAAATGTAGAAATGAACAGTTGCATCATTCTTTTCCGTATTAGAATTTATATATTTATAAGAAACTTCAACATCTATACCATTGAAAATCTTTATCATGAAATCTTCATATTCCGAACTTTCGCTACTTACGGCATCATTTAAAGGTATGGTATCAAATATCGAAATCAAATTGTATGTCTGCTTCCCACTAAAAGTGTAAACATTGCTGCTTGAACCATGAAGCGAAATAAATCCGCAATTTGGATTCATATAATCAAATGTCATACTAGAACTTAAATCAATTACATCCATATAATAAATTTGAGTCGAGTTGCTTGTATCCTCCGTATTTTTTTCTTCACTTATTTGGTTATTTGCACAACTAACCCCTCCGAAACCAAAGAGAATCACCCCCAGCATCAATAATGATTTCATTGTTTTCTTTTTAAACATATGACAAATGTCCCCCTATTTTCATTATATAAAATTGAAGTCAAACTTCCAGCAATTTTTTTGCTGTTTTCATGCTACATTCTCCATGCAAATTAGATATTATCGATATTCCGTAAGCGTAAAAATAGCGCGCATTATTAAAAATAATTTTTTATTTGTTAGTTTTTTCTCATAACCATCAATGATATTTTTGTAGTCTATCGTTAGATTGAAATTGATTTTATTTTTTATTTTGCAAATCTTTGCACGTATCCATAATGATTTCTTTTACTGATTCCCGATTATCGATATCCTCTACTAAGTACATAGGTTTTGCGCCATCGTAAGGGATAGATTCTTGCATATTAAACTTTTTATTGCTCTTAACGATTTTAACAAGTAACCTATTATCATAGATGCCTCCGAATAAAACGCCATGATAATAAAGCAAATATTCGCCCATCATGAATTTACACATTATATTATCCAATAAACTGAGTTGCTCTAATACAAAATCTTTATATTCTTTCGTTGTAGCCATAGTATTGTCTCTCCCCCACACTTTTTTTAAAACGAAATCCGAATTACTCTATATCGAAATTTTCTGTCTTTAAATCACAATAATATCGACCGCTTGTAGCAGTAAATTTTAAAACACAGTAGTCCGGATCTGTTACGCCTTTTTTATAAAACATTGTATCTCCTGTTTTCCAGATTCGATTTTTCGTTTCTTGGTCCGTTAATACTTCCATATTTCCTTTTAACATAACGCCGACATACTTCATTAGTCCTTTATGATAAAAGTATATACTCGCACTAGAATTTTTTTGATATTGCTTTACTCTCATAGAAAAAGTATTGGTAGAAAAATAAAATTCTTTTAATCCATTTCTCTTTCTGGGTTTTAGCATGGCTTTTACATTCGGATAGTTTTCATGATCCACCGAACATATAAAACTAACTTTTTGCTTATCGATAAACTTTTCAATTTTCTTTAAATCCATAAAGCCTCATCTCCTTTTCAGATACTCTTTTTAATTTATCAGATATTACAGGAACATTGTCATATAAATTGGCAAACAAAGCAGTTCACCCTCTTTTCGTAGATCCTTTGTATACACTAAATATCTTTGTCCTGTTTTACCCGAAAACTTATTTGCAAAAGCATCGATAGATGCGTGTGTCTTATATCCTGATGATTTGACCTCAATCGGACATATTTTATTCCTATTCGCAATCAAAAAATCAATTTCATAGTTATGACTTGAATTTAGTTTAGGAAATGTATAGTAAAACAACTTATGCCCCGTTGCATATAACATTTGAGCGACCATATTCTCATACAAATATCCTAGATCGGTATCGAGTTTGTCACTCAAAAGTTTCTCATAGATTAGGTTTTCGGTAAAATCTTTATCCATAAACGCCAGCGTAGTAAATAATCCTGTATCGCCAACAAACAGTTTATATCTTCCGATATCTTCATGTAAGGACATTCCTGCACTTGGGTCGTTTGCATGATAAGCAATATTAACCGTTAAAGAATCTTTCATATCTGCAATGATTCCGAGTACACGATCCGGTTTTTCATTTGCTATGACGCTCGATACTTGATATCTTGATGCATTTTTTGCAAGTTCTGACGGAATAGCCGAAAACATCAATGAGGCTCTCCCTGTAGAATCTATTTTTCTAAAATCATCTTGATAGAGTTCTAGAATAGAGCGTTTCACCTGATCCACCTTGCTAAAATTATTTGTATCAATATATTCATTTACGGCTTGAGGCATCCCCCCAACCAACATATATAATCGAAAGTCACGCATCATTCTACGATTGACATCATCACCTAATGGGAGTTTGTTTTCAAAAGCAGTTCGTAGCATAGGTATCATTACTTTATCTCCAAGTGCCCAACGAAACTCCTCGTAATCCATAGGAACCATTTCAATTCTTGTTTCTTCACTTGGAATAACGATATTCTCAACATTCTTTTTGATAGATAGTAACGAGCCAGTTTCAATATAATCATATCTTCCGTCTTTCACTAAATGCTTAATGGCCTGTCTGGCAAGAGGTTCTCGTTGAACTTCATCAAAAATAATAACGGACTTCCTTTTTTCCAAATTCACATGATAAATCAGTTGAAGCCGCAAAAATAAATAATTCAAGTCCGATAAATCTTGAAATAAATAATGCACTTCCTTAGGTGCAATAGAAAAATCGATAAGGATATAACTCGAATACTCTTTTTGAGCAAATTCTTCTGCTATCGTGGATTTACCGACCCGTCTTGCACCTTTTATTAAAAGTGCTGTTTTTCCATTAGAATCTCTTTTCCAATCTAACATTTTTTGGTATATCTTTCGTTCAAAAATTCTTTTAACCATCTTAATGTCTCCCGTATCCAAAATTATTATAGGATAATTTGCCGAAAATTTCAATTTTTATAATTGCATATATGCCGAAAATTTCAAAATATAAAAACGCTATTTTGCCGAAAATTTCATTTTTTGCAAGTCAGTGGATTTTATAAAAAATCCTCGATTTTTTTGTATCAAATCTGTATCACTTTCAGAAAAAAACGTATATATACAAAGTATATATACGTTAATCGCCTTTTGGTGGAGATGAGGAGAATCGAACTCCTGTCCGAAACAGATCCCATATAAGCCCCTACAGTTTAGTCAGCCATGCGCCTTCATCAGGAGCGGGATCGGCTGACGGATCGACTCCTGACTAACCTATGCTGTTTTCGAATCCGCCTTATAGATATCGACGGACCTTATTCTCTGAATCTTACACCTGTCCGCGACCCAGAGACCCGATCGCGGAAGATGCCTCGCATTCCCGATACGGGAACATCATCGATGGCTTAAACTAGCAAGCTGCGTAGGAAAGTTGAGATCTGTTGCCAGATATTGTTTTTTGGTCTTTGACGCGACCACCCGACTGCGCCTTATACCTTACCTGTCCCGTCGAAACCGGAACATCCCCAAGTTGCATAGAGCATTATCACTATACCACGAATAGTTTATGCCTTCAAGCCCCTTTTTTTCCTTTTTCGCGGCAAAAGATGGAAAAAAGGAGAGATTTCTCCCTCCTTTCGATTCGATTTTTCTCTGTTTATTTCTTGGCCAGCAGATCTCTGATTTCCAAAAGCAGAGACTCCGTGGTTGGTTTTGCCGCTTCGGCTTCCGCTAAAAGGCGCGCTGCTTCCGCTTCTTTGGCTTTCTGTTCCGCTTCGGCGCATTCTCTTTCTTCTTCCGCTTTCAGGAATTGCACTTCTTTCTTGGAAAGTTTTCTTCCCTTTTGCTGTTTGTACTCGATGCGCAATTTCATGTCTTTCAGGTTTTTCCCCGAATCCGATAAGGTATTTAATGCCTTAACGATGCAGAAAAGGACGAAGGCGATCAAAATAAAATTGATGATCGCGTTGATGAACGCCCCCCAGTCGATATAGATCGATTGACTCAGATCGACCGTTTTGACCATAACGCCGTTGACTTCGGTTTCCACTTCGACTTTTTTCAGATAGGTGAAAACCTCACTGAGGGAATTCTGCCCCAGAATCAACGCCAGCACCCAGTTGATGATCGGTTTGAGAATGTGATCGCTCAGCGCCGTAACGATCGCGGTAAACGCGCCGCCGACGATCACACCGACGGCCATGTCCATGACATTCCCCCGAGTGATGAAAGTCTTGAATTCTTTAAAAAATTTCTTCATTTTCTTATATCCTCTTTCCGAAAGTATTGTACATCATTTCCATGCGCAAACAAATACTATCCCGACGAGTTTTTTGAAAAAAATCAAAAAAACAGTCGATGAAAGCATTTTCAATCCGTTTTTCCTTTGACCTTTTTAAAAAAAGATGCACATTTTTTTGTTTGTGTTATAATGAATAGCATCACCGGACAAGGAGATCAGAATGCGAAAAATAGTTTTAACCGAGGAAGAAATTCACTCTATTTGCAGACTCATCGGACAGCAAATTTCCACCCGTTATCGTTTCAACGATCACCCTCCCGTTTTGGTTGGAGTGATGAAAGGCGCGGTTCCTTTTCTGATGGATCTTGTTCAGGAAATCGACATTCCGTTACAATACGACTTCGTTCAGGTCAGCAGTTACAACGGCACCGAATCGACCGGGACGGTCGTCCTGAAAAGCGACGTGACCCTCGATATCCGCGATCGGGATATCGTCATCGTCGAAGACATTGTCGACTCCGGCATTTCGATGGTCTATCTGGTCGATCATCTCACAAAGAAATACCAGCCGAAATCGATCGTTACCGTCGCGCTTCTAGACAAGAAGTGCAACCGCAAGGTTCCGTTTGAACTGGATTACTGCGGAAAAGAAGTCGGCGAAGGATTTCTGATGGGTTACGGTCTGGACTATCACGACCTTTATCGCAACACCAAATACGTCTTTATTCCCGATCAGGAAGAAATCGATTCGTGGAATCGGATTCTGAACCTTCCGTCGGATTGAAACCGTAGGCTTTGCCTGCGGCTTTTTTATTTCGCCGCGGCAACCTTTTTGAAACTCTTTTTCCCTTTTCGGACGACAAAAGTCTTTTCGATCGATTCCGGAGAAATCTTCGCTTTCGGGTCGGTGATTTTTTCTCCGTCGATGCTGATTCCGCCTTGTTCGACATTTCTTCTGGCATCTCCTCTGGACGAAGCGAGTTCGCACCGGATCAAAAGATCGCAGAGATCGATCCCGTCGCTTCCGATCTCCGACAGATTCAAATACACCGTCGGAATCTCCGCCTGTTCGCCGTTTCCGAACAACGCGCGCGAAGCGTCAAGCGCTTGTCTGGCTTTTTCTTCGCCGTGAATCAACTTCGTCAGTTCGTAGGCCAGGATTTCTTTTGCTTTATTCAATTGCGCGCCTTCCCAGCGTTCCATTTCGCGGATTTCTTCGATCGGCACGAATGTCAGGACTTTCAGGCACTTGACGACATCTTTGTCATCGGTATTCCGCCAGTACTGGAAGAATTCGTATGGCGTCGTCTTGTTTTCGTCGAGCCAGACCGCGCCCGAAGACGTTTTTCCCATTTTCTTTCCTTCGCTGTTGAGAAGGAGATTGATCGTCAGAGCATGCGAATCTTTTCCGGTCTTCTTCCGGATCAGTTCCGTGCCGCCCAGCATATTCGACCATTGATCGTCGCCGCCGAATTCGAGGTTGCACCCGTAATGAGTGAACAGATAGTAAAAATCGTAGGATTGCATGATCATGTAGTTGAATTCCAGAAAAGTCAACCCTCGTTCCATTCTTTGCTTGTAGCATTCCGCGCTCAGCATCTTGTTCACCGAGAAACAACTTCCGACATCGCGGATAAAGTCGATGTAGTTCAGGTTTTCCAGCCAGTCGGCGTTATTTAGCAAAAGCGCCTTTCCGTTTGAAAAGTCGATGAAGCGTTCCATCTGTTTCCGGAAACAGGCGATGTTGTGCGCGATGTCTTCCTTGCTCAGCATCTTCCTCAGATCGTTTCTCCCGGTAGGATCGCCGATCAGCCCGGTTCCTCCGCCCATGACGGCGATCGGTTTGTTTCCCGCCATCTGCAAGCGTTTCATCAAGGACAGCGTCATAAAATGCCCGACGTGCAGGCTGTCCGCAGTCGGATCGAACCCGATGTAAAACGTCGCTTTCCCCGCGTTGACCAGTTTTCTGATTTCTTCCTCGTCGGTCGTCTGGGCGATCAGACCCCGTTCCTGCAATTCTTCGTAAACTCCCATTTTTTTCTCCTCCCAATAAAAAACGTCCCCGAACATAAGGACGAAATTTTCGTGTTACCACCTTACTTCGCCGTCCGCTCGCGCGAACGACCTCAGCGAGTCGTTGACTCATACGATAACGGGTATCAGCCGTCGGAATCTACTCTTCGTTCGATTCCGCTCTCGAAGGCGTATTCGCGATCCGATCATCGTGCCTTTCACCGTCCGGCACTTCTCTGAAATGCTCCGAATCCTTACTTTTCCTTCTCGTCGATTTCCATATATATATATACGTTATTTTACCGCAAAACGCTCTTTTGTCAATCTTTTTTCTCGTTCATCAGATGATTTTCCTGCTGGTCTTTCATTTCGGTAAACCGCGCATAGTATTTTCTCATCGCCTCGTCGTCGAACGGAAAAAGTCCTTCGCTCATCAGCACTTTGCACTTTTCGTTCGCGTGTTTGACCACGATGTCCAGATCAGCGGAATAGGCGTACTTTTTCCGATGATACTCGTACTCTTTCCGATCCAATTCGATGATATTCTTATCCGGCATCAGTTTCAGATCCAGATCGTAATCGATGTACTTGATGCAATCCCGGTCGATCAAAGACGGAGAAGCGATATTGCAATAGTAGATAATCGCGTTTTTTTTGAACATCGCGACCAGATTGTACCATTCGTGAAAGAAAAAGACCGATACGGCCGGTTCTCTCGTATACCATCGCCGACCGTCGCTTTCGATGACTTTGGTGCAGTTGGAAACGATGACGATTCTTTCGTCGGTCGCTTCGACGACCATCGCGGTATCCCACGTGCGGTGCAAAGTGCGATCGTGCTTGTAACTCTGCACGTGAATCCATTTGCCGACATAATCGCGATTCATCTTCCTCACCTGCACTTTCCGTTTCTATGATTATAGCAAATCGACCGTCGCTTTTAAATAATCTTGCCCGTTTCGGTCGAATTTGTCCGCCGGTAATCCGTTGATAGAGCGGCTTGCCCTTTGGTCTAGAAAAAAAGAAGAATCTCCCTTACCCGACGTTTTCTTCCGGCTTCCGATAATTCTTGTTGGAAAGAAGCGACGCGATCAGATTCTTGATTAAGTCCAGATCGTTTTTCAGATGATCGATTCCCCGACCGTCTACTTCGTTTTCATACGGAATCGTCATATAATCCCGGGTCAGGGACAGCCCGATGTAAACGCCTTTCCCCGAAATCGAAACGATGATATCCTCGACGACATCGTCGATGACGAAACGATTCAGAAGTTCCGCCGTCTTTTTGCCGATCATCCCTTCCGGACGATCGAACGAAGAAAAGACCTTGAATTCTTTTTTCAGATCTTTCAGTTCGACTTCTTCCATTCCCTGCAATTCGGTCGGAAATCCGTCTCCGCAACCTTTCAGATATAGATACATCTTTCCGCTTTTCTTGCATTCCAGATCGAAATGAAAGAGTTTTCCCGCGAAAAGAGCGCTCTGATTCTTTTTATTTCCGCTGTCGCCGGTGACGATTTTGACTTCCGCGCAAGTAAAACCGACGCCGAACATCGCCCCTTTCACGATATCGCGCGAGGGCGCATCGACGATGTTTTCGTAACAGCCCATCGCTTTGACTTCTTCCGGATCGATTTTGCTGTTGTAGGACATCGATAAATCGGAAATGCCCAACTGAAAATAACAATAGGATTCGACCGCGAGGAAGTAGCGGTAACGGTACTCGTCGAACTGAATGCTTTTCTTTTTCTTCGCGGACTGAACCAGAAAGTAAGTGACCAGCAAGAACACGACGAAGACGACGATTAACGGCGTGAACAGCGTTCCCGTCAGTTTCGGATTGATCAGAAGAACGATCGCCAGAAGAAAGAAAATGCCCAGAAACGAGAGCAGAATGATTTTTTTGATTTTGTCCTGCTGATTCGCATACGTCAAGAATCTCTCACGCGCGGCGTTGATTCTCGCTAACGTATCTTCTCTGGAAATCACCGGTTCCGGAGAATAAAATTCGCCCGAAGGGACGACGCCGTCCGCTTTTTTGTTTTCGGGCTTCACATCGGTGAAGATTTTTTCTTCCTGCACGCATTCGCTTTCCTGCCGGTTTTCCGCTTCTTTTTTTTCTTCCATTGGGCTTGTCCTCTACCGCCTTATTATACCTTTTTTCCGAAAGAAACAAAACGGTTTCATACGGAAAAGAACTACTTTGTCTCTTTCTCGCCCTCGAATCCGACGAAGATGAAATAAATCAAGAGAAAAAGGGAAACGATTCCCAGATACAGATACGGCTGATACGAAGCGAATTCTTTTCCTTTGTTCATCGCTTTGAAAAAGACGCCCAACGGATAAAAACACGTCAGAGCCGTCGCGCATATGCCCGAAAAAGCGTAGATTCTGCGCTCGGAATCTTTTTTGACGATCAGAAGATAGACCGCATACGCGATGACGCACAGCGAAACCAGCATCGCGACAAGATAGTCTCCGTTGGAAGAGATGTCCGTTCCGTATTCATCCCGGTAAACCTCGAAACTACGGATAAAATAGACGAGCGAAAAGACGAAAGAAGCCAATCCTCCCGTAAGCAATGCCGCCTGCTTGAAACTTCTCTTTTTCATCTCATTCCGCCTCCTTTGCCAATTTGTTTTCTTCGATAAAGAAGAAATTCGGCTGTTTCCAGAAAATCAGCACCAGAAGCAATCCGTTGACGACGATGTTGGGAAGCATATAGCCGCCGTTATAAACCAGACTGTAAACGGCCGGACCGCCTAAAAACCCTTCCGGACAGGACGAAGTCCAGAAGATGACGCCGGCAAGATAATGGCAGAGCAATTTCAGCGCGCCGCCGAGAACCGTTCCGGCAGAAAGAAAGAGGATTTTCTCTTTCCGACTTTCCGCATTTCTGAATTTCCCGGCGAATAAACCGGCAAAAGCCACGCAAGGATACGCCAGAATGTAATCCAGAAGGATCTGCAAGAAAACCATGTACCAGACGTCCGCGACCGCGTAAACGCCGCCGAGCATCTGCAAGAAACTCAACGCGAAGGCGGTGATGAGTCCGGCGACGAACCCGCGCCGATAGCAGATCAGAAGAATCGGCAACATCGCGATGCCGATCGATCCTCCGGAAGGAAACAACCCCCTGAAAATTCCCCCTTGAAGCGCGTCAAGGGCGAAAGCGATCGCGGCGAATACGGCGATTTCCGTGATGACTTTCGTTGAAAACAAACTTTTTTTCATACTTTCACCTCAATAAAAAAGTCCTGCGATCCAGGACGATAAAAGGAAAGTCAAAAATCAAAATCACTTCCGCTAGTATTACCTAGATCAAGTACGGTCCCGCAGGTCTACCTGCGATCTCAGCCTGCTCACATCAAGCACCCAACGTTATTTTCTTCTCCGTCAGAAAAAAAGTCAACTGTTTTGTGTTTTTTTCCCATACTCCGACATATATTAGAGAGAAAGGACATTACTTATGGATCGAATTCAACCACCCCCTAATTATTTCGGCGCCCCATATCCGCAAGGAGTCGATATGAATCACGCCAATTTCGCGCCGCCGCCGAGTATGCAATCGCCGAATATGCCAAGTCCCGCGCCGACGAATTACTCGACCCGTCAGGAAACGGAGAAACCGAACACGGGAAACAACCAGTACGAACCGGTATTAACCAACGAATACCTGACGAAATTCATGGACGGACACATCGGCAGAAAAGTCAAAGTGTATTGCGCGTTCACCGATTCCGCCCAATGGCACGACATGGTTTTTGAAGGTCTGGTCTGGGGAGCCGGAGACGATTATCTGATTCTTTACGAAGAAAAATCCAAAAAGCACACGCTGATCATGGCGGTTTACATTCTTTACATCGAATTCACCGATATCAGCGGCACTTATCAGGAAAACATTTAACAAAAAAACCGATGGCTTTCATCGGTTTTTCGTTTGCCTTTATTTTTTCGTCGCGTTTTTCTTTTGCAACGCCGCCTTTTCCCTTTCGGCCTTTCTGGCGGCTCGGGCCTCCCGTTGCTTTTTCAACCGCGCCTGACGCTCGGCTTCCTGCTCTCTGTGCGTCGGCACCCGGGCTTCGACTTTTCCGCTTCTGGCGCCCGGTTTCCGGAAATTTCGGAACGGATCGTTTTCTTCGGTTAAGGTGCCATTGTCGATCATCGCCTGACGCTCAGCTTCCAAGGCTCTCTGCTCGGCTTCCAGACGCTCTTTTTCGCGTTTTTTCTGCAAGCGATAGCGCTCTAACGGCGTAAGCCCGCTGAACTCGTCTTTCGACTCTTCCGCTTTCTTTTCCTCCGCCGGCTTCTCTTCCGCGACCGGAGCGGTTTTCTCTTCTTCTTTCTTTTCAGGCGGAAGCGACGCTTCTTCGTCTTTTTCCTCCGCAGGTTCTCCCTTGATGTTGGAAACGTATTCGTTGATGAGATAGCGGTCTTTGGTGTACTCTTCGACGGTTTTCAGCCGGATCTCGTCGGCCTGATATTTTTCGTAGTACAACTCGTCTTCCCGTCCTTGCTGCTTCAACTGGTCGATGCCGTCTTCTTCCACCACTTCGATAACCGGTTCTTCTTCCAGAACGATATCGAAGTCTTTGTCGGATATGTAGCGGACCTCTCTTTCCGTGATTGCCTTGTTCAAAGGCTCCTCCTCGACTTGTCCGACGCCTAAATCGCGGACGCCGGTTCCCAGATCGTCGTAGTAATCCGCTGGTTTTTTATCGTCGCGGACGAACGGATCGACCGGATTGACTTTGGCGATTTTCTGAATCTCTTCGTTGTCGGATTCCACCATGTACATGAATTGTTCGCTCTTCGACGAATACTCTTTCGCATGTTTCGTGCGGACTTTGTATTCCTGATAATCTTTTTTGAATATATACCGGTTTTTCGCGCGTTTCGCCTTTCTCTTCGCCCGGGTTTTCCGGAAAAGCAGATTGAGCAAGGAGAAAAAGCCGTACCAGATCGCCAGAATCAGAACGGAAAGAACCGGCAGGATCACGTATTCCGTCCAGGCGAAATTTTCCGGAATCCGGTTGATCAGATCGATGTAGCCGAAGCCCGAAGCGTTGGTGAAAAGTTTCAGATAAGCGTCGATAACGGAAGCGTCGTCGGAGAAAACCCCTACGATCATGCCTTCGATGTGATCCGAATAAATCGTCCACGTGCCTTGCACGTTCGCATGGACTTTCGCGCTGACGGCGGAATCAAAACGGGTCAGAACGAATACGGCGATGAAGAGCAAAGGAATCAACAGCGAAAAGAGTCTCCTGACAGGGAATCTTTTCATGAAACGGCGATAATCGAATTTATCTTCTTCCGCTTCGCTCGGCACGTAATGGCACTTGACGACGCGGGCGATTTTCTTTTTTCGCGACGCTTTCACGATCGCGCCGATCGAACAGAAAACCGCGTAATACACGACGATAAAAGCGGCATTCAGCGCGATAAACGCGACGATTTTACCGAAATTCTTCTCCGATAACTGCAACCACGAAGCGATCGTTTTCAGCATCGTGTCGGAGAAATAATCCCCGGCGACGGCGATCGGTTTCAGCCAGGAAGGTTCTCCTACGGACGGATAAAGGCCGTAAAGAATTAAAAAGACGATTTCCGCCAGAAGAATGACTCCTATTCCGATTTTCTTTTTCATATTGATTCACCCGAATTCATTATAACAAAATATATTTGCTTGTCCAAAATAAAATGTTATTTCTCCTTGATTTTGAAGAACTTCTTTTCGTCGAAAATCGCTTTTCGCAAGCCCGCATTTCGGATATAATGTCTTTAACGTGAGGTGGTCTTATGAAGCGCATTTTCTTTCACTCCCGAACCCGCTACCTGATGTCCGCGGGTTTCGCCTTGCTGATCGTTCTTCTGAAACTGTTTTCCTCCGGAGACTTTACGCTCCTCCGGTCCTATTCTGACGGATTTTTCATCGCCGGATTCTTTTTGCTCTGCATCGGCGGTCTTTCGGTCGTCAATTACTTCGGAGGGTTCGACATTTTCTCGTGCATGGTGGCCAAAAGAGACGCCGACGGGCATAAACCGACCTTGCACGAATATGCACAAATGAAAGCCGAAAAGCGAAAGAGCAATCCTTTCGTTTTCGTTCCTTATTTCACCGTCGGAGGGATCGCGCTCATCGTCGCCCTTATCTTGCTTCTCCTCATCTGAACGGGATAACGTGAAAATTCATAGACAAAACAATACTCCGCTTCATCTTTTCCAAAGCAGTAAATTTATTGAATTCGCTTTTGTATATCCTCGATGGAAGGTAATTGTTTGCTTAATTCTTCGGGTAAAACGCTACCGAATTTATATTCGCTTATTCCCATAGGTTTGCTCAAATCTTTTAAGGCGTATTCCGCAACGAGATTGTTCTTGCTTTTACAGAGCAATAATCCGATAGTGGGATTATCGGTTTCTTTTTTCAGTTCGCCGTCTACCGCCGAAAGATAAAAATTCAATTGCCCCGCATATTCCGGTGTAAAATCGCCTGTTTTGAGTTCTATAACGACATAACAGCGGAGATTCAGGTTATAAAAAAGCAAATCGATATAAAAATCGTCGCCGCCCACGGTCAAATGATATTGATTGCCAAGAAAGGCAAAACCCGTGCCGAGTTCCAAAAGCAACGATGTAACTTCTTTTACAAGCGCATTTTCTATTTCTCTCTCAACCATATCTTCTTTAAACGGAATAAAATCGAACACATACGGATCTTTCATTGTTTGCAAAGCAAGTTCGCTTTGCGCAACGGGCAAAAGATTTTCAAAATTGGAAATTTTGTGAGCGGTAACTTGCCGCTCGTAAAGTCCGCTTTCAATCTGATGTACGAGAACATTGCGCGACCAGCCATTTTTAACCGTTTCTTTGGCATACCATATACTTACTTCTTTGCCTTTAACCTTATCCATTAAAGCAATATTATGGTACTAAGTAATTTGTGCAAGTACCTCTTGCACAATTTGCTCGTTATATTCGGCGGCAAACTTTGCCATATATTTGAGATTGCGAACGGAATAACCGGTAGAAGTCGGATACGCCATTTTTATGTCTTTGGCAAGATGATCAATGAACTTACTTCCCCACTTTTTGTGTTCGTTGATAATGTTTCCTATATGATAGTAAAGCAGAGTCAGTTCTTTGTTTACATGCAAAGCCGCACTATACTGTGCTTTCGATATTTCTGTCTTTATTAACTCAATTACGCCTAAATATTGATTATCGTTTATAAGCATATCCTTACCTCAAATAAACAATACCTGTAAACAATACCTGCTTTGTTTCTTTATTCATCATTTATGATATAACATAATAAGCCCAAATTTTCAATGACTTTTGCCGAGTTACAATCTATTTCTCCTTGGTGCTTTTGTTTTGTTGTCAGAACGATTATACCCTGGATTTGCTTCTTTTAATTTCGCTTCATCGCATACGATACAAGCAAAAGACCCGCAGAAATGTTCTGTGGGTCGTTCCCCGTCGTTGAAAACACAATTCACCGACGGCGGTTTTCTTGTCAAATTCCTTATTGAAGTTCTTTCTGATACTCCTCGAATTCCTTCTGATTGCAGTAAATGAAATGCCCTTCCTTGATTTCGCGCATCGACGGCTTATCGGTCGAATAATCGTGCACTTCGTTCGGCTTGTAGAGAATTCGCTTTCGGTTTTTCTCCGTCAGAGGATTCGGTTTCGGAATCGCGGATAACAGCGACTTCGTATACGGGTGCAACGGATTTTTGAACAATTCGTCGCTCGAAGCCAGTTCCACGATCTTGCCGAAATACATCACGGCGATCCGGTCGCAGAAATATTTGACGACCGACAGATCGTGCGCGATGAAGATAATGGTCAATCCCATTTCCTCTTTCAGATCGTTCAACAGGTTGATGATCTGCGCGCGGATCGAAACGTCCAACGCGCTGATCGGCTCGTCGCAAATCAGCAATTTCGGATTCATGATCAACGCCCGCGCGATACCGATCCTCTGCCGTTGACCGCCGGAGAATTCGTGAGGATAACGCGAAGCGTGTTCGGCTACGAGGCCGACTTTTTCCAGCATTTCGACCACTTTTTTGTGGTTGGCTTCCTTATTGTAGTAGCCCTGAATTTTCAATCCTTCCTGGATGATGTCTTCGACCGTCATTCTCGGATCGAGCGAATCGACCGGATCCTGGAAGATCATCTGAATCTCGTTGACCAGTTTTCTCGGCGTATGGCTGTTATCGAAACGGATCTGCGCGATTTTTTTTCGTTGCGTTTTCACGATATCGTCGGCAAATTTTCTTGCCGCCATTTTCTCGTAACGAATGGACTCTCTGATATTCTGAACGGAACTCGAATAATCCGGGCTTTTCGGATCGAGTTTTCCGATCATTTCGTTCTGCTTTTTGGAGAGTTCGGCGAGTTTCTGTTTCAGCCGGATCCGGGTGAATTTGATCTCCTTTTCGTTCCAGCGCTTTCCCGCCGAAATCCGGTAACCCCGATAGTAAATCGAGCCGGAAGTGATGTCGTATAATTTGATGATCGACCGTCCCGTCGTCGTCTTTCCGCAACCCGATTCGCCGACGATTCCGAAGCATTCTCCGGAATGGACGTCGAAAGAGATGTTGCTGACTGCTTTCAGTTTCGACTTGTTGATTCCCGCGCCGAAGAAGAAGAACTGCTTCAAATTCCGCACCGAAAGCAGGATATCGCTGTCGATCAGTTCCTGTTTTCTCTTCAAATGCGGGTGAATGCCGTATTTGCTTTCCAACGACTTCTTGGACTTTTCGAGTCCTTCCTCGAAGGAAACGACTTCCTCGAAATCATCGTTAGCCAAAGGCGATCCTTCTTCGTTTGCGACGATGTTGCTGCGCAATTCTTCGTCGAGATTGAAATCTCCGTCCTTGCGTTTATTGCTCATCGGAAATCACCTCCTCGTTTCCCTTATCGGTCTCTTTCGTCTGTAAGGCCAGTCGTATTCTTTCGGATACGATCCGCGGCATTTCGACTTTCGGCGCGTCTTCGTGCAAGAGCCACGTCGCCGCATAGTGCGTGTCGGACACTTTGAAGAACGGCGGTTCTTTTTCAAAATCGATTTTCATCGCGTACCGGCTTCTTAAAGCGAATGCGTCCCCTTTCGGCGGATAGATCATGTTCGGCGGCGTACCCGGAATGGCTTCGAGCCGTTCCTTGCTGTCGACGTCCGGAATGGAAGAAAGCAAAGCCCACGTATACGGGTGCTTCGGTTCAAAGAAGATCTCTTCCGAACGCCCGTATTCGACGATTTTTCCGGCATACATCACGGCGATGCGGTCGGCCATATTGGCGACGACGCCCAGATCGTGCGTGATGAAAATGCAGGCGATATGCTTTTCGCGCTGAATCTTTTTGATGAGTTCCAGAATCTGCGCCTGAATCGTCACGTCCAGCGCGGTCGTCGGTTCGTCGCAGATGAGAATTTCCGGCGAAGCGGTCAAAGCGATCGCGATGACGATTCTCTGTCGCATTCCTCCCGAAAATTCAAAAGGATACTGACGGTAGCGTTTCTCCGGCATCGGAATGCCGACTTCGCGCATGATTTCCAACGCCCGCCTTTTCGCTTCCGCCCGGGTGATTTTCAACTGATTGGTGCATTCCAGACGAATCGCCTTGATTTCCTTCTCCAATTCTTTCTTTTCTTCCGGCGTGGCCGATTCCATCTTCCGACGAACCTCGCGGATTTTTTCATCGCGTTCCGAAAGGACGTTCGCCTTATAGCGTTTCACGTCCGCTTTGGCCTCTTTTTTCTTTCGGTTCAGCGCGATCTTCAACGGCGCGGCGATGGCTTTGTGTTCCTTGATTTTTTCGCGTTTAAACGTGGCAAATTCCTTCTTTTTCAAGCGGATTTCCGCGCGAATTTTCGCTTTTTCCTCATTGGAAACCGAAGCGTCTTTCAGTTTCTTCTTGCTTTCGTCGAGGAAAGTATTCAACGCGTTTTTCGCGCTTTGAATCGCGCTGTTTCTCTTCGCAAACGAGTTCTTGTATTCGACCAGTTCGTCGGAAATCAGATTCTCGTAGAGGATTTTCAGTTTATTGGAGTTGATCAGCATCGCTTCGGTGATCTGCTTGCCGATCCGGACGATCGGATTCAGCGACGACAGCGGATCCTGAAAGATCATGCCGATCTTGTGGCCGCGGATCCGATGAAATTCTTCTTCGGAAACTTCGAGAAGATTCTCCCCTTGATACATGATTTTTCCGCCTTCGATGATCGCGTTGTTGGCCAGAATACCCATGATCGCTTTGGAAGTAACGGATTTTCCCGATCCCGACTCGCCGACGATACACAGGGTTTCGTCCGGAGAAAGATCGAAAGATACGTCTCTGACGGCATGAAGAATGCCGTGATCGGTCCGGAAACTGATCGTCAGATTCTCAACCGAAAGGATTTTATTTTCCTTTTCCACCGCTAATCACTTCCTTTCAAAGAAGGGTTCAACGCGTCTCTGAGACCGTTGCCGAACAGGTTGAACGAGATCATCAGCAACGAGATGATGATCGAAGGGAAGATGATCAGCATCGGATACGTGCTGTAATACACCTGATTCTCCGAAAGCAGAACGCCGAACGACTTGACCCCTTTGAGTCCCAGACCGAGATAGGCGATCGTCGCTTCCGAGAAAATCACGCTCGGAATCATCAGGACGGCCGAAGTGATGATCGTCCCCAACGAGTTCGGAAGAATGTGTTTGAAGATCAGACGCATATCGGACGCTCCTAAGGTTCGTGCCGCCAGAATGTATTCTCTGCCTTTGAAACGGTAGAACTGCGTCCGCGTCCTAGCCGCCGTGCCCATCCAGCCGGTCAGACACAGGGCGATGGCGAAGGTGCCGATCTTGTTGCCCAAAAGCAAAATCGTCAACGTGATCACGACGACGAAAGGTACGCCGCCGAGAATGTCGCAGAACCGCTCCATGAAGAGATCGACGTTGCCGCCGAAATAACCGGAAATCGATCCCCAGACCAGTCCGATGATGAAGTTGATCGCACTGACGACAATCGCCAGAAGCAACGAACTCCGCAGAGCCTTGAACGAATACGTAAAGAGATCGCGCCCGGACGCATCGGTTCCGAAGATGAAACTCGGCATCGAATTGTATCCCAGATAGCGGTAATAGACGACGTCGCAAACGTAATTGTACGCGACAAAGGAACCGTTGATCTGCTCTTTTTCTTCATGAATCGCTTCAATCGGACATTTATCGCTCAGTTTCACGAAAGAAGAAGGTCCGACGTCGAAATCATAAGAACACCAGCCGTTGGCGATATAGGTATTGAGCAGACTTCTTCCGATTTCGAAATTGTACTGCATACCCAGTTTGGCTTCGTAATAATCGTAAACGAACGAAACCCGCGAAACGGTGGCCTGATAGACTTCGGTCCGACCCGAACAACGCCAGTAATCGTTGGAGAATTTTCCGTTTTCTCCGGCAGAAATCAGGCATTGCGCATTCGCGTCGGTCATCGAGATTTCGTCCAGAAGGGAAAGGACGCTTTCGTCCGTCGTATCGGAATGAATCTCGATCGATTTCATCAGAATGTATTTTTCGTAGTCCGGAGATTGCTTGATTTCAATCTGAATGTACGCGTTCTCCAAATCGGCGATCCCGTTTTCGCTGATGTACGAACTCAGGTTGACGGAAAAGTCTTCGTAAGAAGAAGTTACATCGGTCAGGGCGTAACGCCTTCCCGAAGTCCGCGAACTGCTCGACGAAAGGTAAATCTGATAATCGCCCAGTTTTCCGTTCAGATCGTCGGTGTCCCCGAACGTAATCGTCAATGTGGTGTTGTCTTCCGCATGCAGAGGGAATGCCGCGTAATTGTAGATGTATTTCGTGCCGCTACCGACTTCGGAGACGAATTTCAGATACCCGCCTTCCGCGTACTGACTCGGAAGATTGGTGAACGAATCCGTTCGATCGGTGATTTTGACGACGGCGTTGGCCTTGAATCCGGCCGGCGCGTCGATCGAATAATCGTAAAGAATGTTTTCAAATTTTTTGGTTCCGTCCCAGAATCCCGTTCCGGCCTTAAAGACTTTCGGATAAAGGTATCCTTGTTCCGGAATGTTCTTCTCGACGTTCGCGGTGCTGAATGTCGGAACGAAAATCGCCAGAACGGCGATGATTCCGATGATAACCGCCGCGACGACCGAAGATTTGTTCTTGCAGAACCGCTTGAAAGCGTCTTTGCCGAACGTGGTCGCTTTGGTCTCGAACTTGACGTCGTGAATCTTTGCGTCCTTCTGGACAAACTCAAAATCGCTCTTGGTGACTTCGAATTCGACGCCCTGCGCGTCATGGGTTGTCTTGTTCTTCATCTTTATTTCTTCGCCCCCATTCTGATTCTAGGATCGATAAATCCGTAAGAAATATCGAGTAAAACGCCCGCTAAAAGGCCGAAAGTCGTAAAGACCGCCATATCGACGAACAGGACGTTGTAATCCGGATTGTTGATGTTCAGCGCTTCGATGAACAGCGAACCGATGCCCGGAATTCCGTAGAGGTTTTCCAGAATCATCGAACCGCCCATGATCGAAAGGAATTCAGCCAGAATCGACGGAACGATCGGCACCATCGCGTTTCTCAGGGCATGACGCAGAATCGCCTGCCGTTTCGTCAGTCCTTTGGTCCGCGCCAGAAGGAGATAATCGCTCTCCATCACTTCGCAGAGTTCGGCTCGGGTGAACCGGCAATAGCCGGCGATCGAACCTAAGGACAACGAAAGAACCGGAATGATATACGCCGCGATTTTTCTTCCTAACGGCGCCGTCGGCGAAGGCCATTTGCTCGGAAGCCACCCGGTTTTATAGCAAAGAAAGTACAATAAAAACGTGATTAAAATGAAGGACGGAATCGAAATCAGGATCATGACGATCGTCGAGATCACGTGATCGGTCGTCTTGTTTTTATTTAACGCGGCGACGATTCCTAGTATGATTCCAAGCGGAACCGCGAAAATCGTGGAGATGATGTTGAGCGTCATCGATACCGGAAGCCTTTGTCCGATGATCGTAATGGCGGAAAGGTTCGGCGAAATCGCAATCGACGTTCCCCAATCCCAACGCGTGAAAATATTTCCCAACCAACGGAAGTATTGCGTCATCGCCGGAACTTCGTAGTAATAATGCCATTGATTGGCGGCGTCTTTGTATGACCAAAGCGCTTCACCCAAACCGGATTGCTGAGAGCCGAAATCGTAAACATATCCCAGATACACCTGTTTGGCGTAGTAAGAAAACTTTTCACTGTCCGTTCCGATCGGTTTCTGGAACGGCAGCAGTTTCATCAACAGAAACGTGATCGACAGAATGATGAACGCTGTAACAACGGCAAGGCCTATTCTTTTCAGAACGTATTTCCACATAATGTGCCTCCTCTCGTCTAATCTTCCTTTTTTTAGTATGTATTTAAAAAATAGATATTAAAAAAAGAAATTTATATGGCGGGAGAGGACAATCCTCCCCACGCCATATAACATTTTCTATACAGTTGCCGTCTTATTCAGCGCTTACGACCGGGAATACAGCCGGATCGTAGATCATGGCCGAAGAAATGCTTTCCGCATCGATTCCGACGACGTTTGAAGTCGTGTAGATATCGAAACTGAAATTGTAGCATTCGCCGTCAATGACCAGAACATCCTGATATTTCAGAACCAGTTCCGCCGGAATGGTGATCGTCAGCGTTTTTCCGTCTTCGGAGACAACGAAGTCAACCGCATCAGCATCATAGACCGCTTCTGTTCCGGTTTCATTGACACCCACCGCCGCGAAGAGTTCGACATAAGTCACTTCGCAGGTTGCGTTTTCCGCATTGGTCAGATCGATCGAGAGCGTTGCAGTCGCGCTTCCGTCTTCATGCAATTCGAAGTTGTCCGCCGAAAGCACGGTGTCGTTCAGAGTGAACAGAGGAGCCACTTTGCCGTCGACCAGATAGGCGCCGGTGTCAGCCGCCTGCCACAGAGAATCGAAGGACCAGTAGCAGCCGTCGTAGTAGAGTTCTTCGGAGACGACGTTGGTATCCGCGCCCCAGTTGAGCGTGAAGCCCGAAGAGTTGTCGCTCTTCAATACTTCGAGGAAGTTGAGCGGGTTCAGCGAGTTACCGGAAACCGAACCGAATCCGATATCGAACTGACCGATCATCATCTTTTTGTAGTAGACGTCCGACCAGGTAGTGCCGGCCCAGAAGTCGACAGACAGCGTCAGACCGCCGCCGCAACTGTTGAAGGCATCTTCCAGATTGGATTTGACGTCGGAGTGGAATTGCGTTTCGTCCGACGCAGTCTGCCAGGCGATTTCGAGGTGAATCGTGTCGCCGGTCTTGTAAACACCGGAAGCAATCAAGGCTTCGCTGGCTTTTTTGAAGGATTCCTTGGCAAATTCAAGGTTGTAACCGTATTCGGTTCCGGCCTGCGCCGAAGCAACCGCATTCTTGTGCGCGTCCGTATTGTTGTAGACGATGCCGTCTTCCGGATTGGACAGGTAGCCCGAACCGAAGTAGTTGGCAGAAGGCGTTCTTCCGTATTTTTCAGCGAAAGCCGTACGGTTGAAAGCGTAGTTGATGCCGGCCAGGAAGTCCGCATTGGACATCGCCGGTTCGCACTCCCAGTAATCCGCCGTCGCCGTCTGGGTGATCGTTCCTTTGACGCCGAACAATTCCGCCCATCTTTCCTGCGTGCAGGTGTTGAAGTTCAATTTGAAGGTGGAATCGCCGACGGTAGTGGTGGTTCTTTCATCGTTACGATAAGTATCCAACATCGTGGACGGAATGCCCGCCGCGTGCAGATGACCCGCGATGAATTCGTTGAAGACCGCGTTCGGATCTTCGTTCGCCGCTTTCAGAATCTTGTAATGAACACCGGCCATTCTGTACCGGTCTTCGTCATAGGTTTCAAACAGATCGTTCTTGCCGAAGACGATTTCCTGATCAGCGTTCCAGGCCTCGACATAGTACGGGCCGGTAGAAAGCCAGGTGTCGACCGGAGTCAGTCCGCCGTCGGTGTAGTTACCCCAGGCTTTGACGCCGTTGGTAAAGTCTCCTCCACCCAATGCCGAAATGAAATCTTCCGGTACCGGTGCGAACATCGAAGACGAGAGATAATACATCGCGTAGAATTCGTTGCAAGGAATGTTGAAAGTAAATTCAAGGTAAGATTTTCCGTCTTCCACAGAGGTTTTGATTCCGATGTTTTCCCATGCGGAAGCGCTGTAACCCTCAGCGGAAGCGTTGTAGTAGGCCGCCGAGCCTTTGATCGATCCGGCGCCGGAGAGATTCTCGCTGCCTCTGGCCATACCGTAAGCCGCGGTGTAGTAAATCTTATACGGCGTCACGTAGTCTTCCAGAGCCACTTCTCTGCCGTTGTAGGCGCTTAACGTGGAATTGGTGCTGCCCGTGCGGTATTTCGCTTCGCTACCGACTTTGACTTCGAGTTTGTAGGTCGTCGCCAGTCCGTTTGCGTCGGCGTTGACCGCGATCGGTCTCTCGCTCTTCGCCAGTTGTCCGACCCATTCGTAGCCGTCTTTGAATTCGTTCATCTGGGTGGTCCAGTAAGAACCCGATACAAGCGGAATCAGATCGCCGACGACCGAACCCTTATCGTTCTGATAGTTGATGGTCTTCGGATCAGACGCTTCATACGTATGATAATATCTCTTCCACTTCGTATTCGCTTCGTACGCCATATCCGCATTGATGTAGCCTTCGGAAACGATACCGAAACCGTAGCCCGGAATGTAGGTATTGGTTCCCTTGACGACCGACGTATCGTACATCACGTAACCGCCGTTCTCGTACATCGTCATGCCGGTCAGATTGTGATTGACCGCGTAGGATTCGAGCAATCCGAGAATTTCCGTTCTTTCCTCGTAACTGGAAGCCACATAGGATTTGGCTCCGTTCGCATAATTCTCTACGTCGAATGGTTTCTTGTCCCCCGTTACCGACGAACTGGAAGAACTGGAACCTTGTCCGGACGAATCCGTTACACTCGACGAGCCAACATCCCCTCCCGGAACGGAAGAACTGCTGGAATCTTTTTTGGAAGAACAGCCCGCCAACGCGGTAAGCGATAGGAGTGCTGCTACTAAAAAGATTTTTTTAGTGTTTTTCATAAATTTCCTCCTTTTTTGAGTTACATATACATTATATTTATGTCAAAAGTGTTTAAAAATAGTAGAACTCCTTGCTTTTTCCACTTGCACTTTCGATATAAATTAAAATATACGTATCTACAATAAACACTATTTTTTACTCGATGTCAACGAAAATATTGACATTTTTTTGCAAAAAAAAGATGAAATCGCTTTCATCAAAACTTTTTTCTTCTCTGACTTTTCTTCGCCGGCGACCCGCCGTTTTCTTTGCTTTACAGGTGAATCGCGATTTTATTCAACGAAAAGAGAAAGTCGGACACCATGTTGGACAAGATGCCCGCCGAAACGAAAAAGACTTCCGAATCGTTGTCCTGCAAAATGCGGATTTTGATTTCGTCCAGAAAAGTTTCGCTGTCGGTTCTTTCGACGATCCCTTTCCGAACGGTTTCCAGATCAAGAACCGCGTAACGGTCGAAATAGTCGATCACATAGCGGTAACGGTGCTTTTCCTCCCGGTTCTGCACGATGAAACAGGCTTTTTTCATCCGGATTTCCGAAGACAGGTCGATGATCTTGAACGCGCGGGAATACGGCACTTCCCTGCCGAGAAATTTTTCGGCCAGACGGATTTCTTTTTTATTCGTTCCCAGAAGAAGCGTGGCGTCCCTCAGCGCTTTCAGCGTGCCGTGGAGAAAGTACCGAATCTGCCCCTCGTCGGGATAAAAGACCGCCGCGTCGATCAGCGCGTCTTTCAGCAAGATCCGGTATTTCTTTTTCCGGAACTTCGACAAGGCGTATTTCACGCACAGAAGCGACGCTTCGTCGAAAGAAAAAGTCGAAAAACTGATTCCGGTATAGATATAACTGTCGATTGTCTCCAACATCAGTATTCCCTGACTTTCGCCATTTCTCTTTTCTGGCTCTTTTCTTTTTCGCTTTCGCGTTTGTCGTAATTCTTCTTTCCTTTCGCCAGAGCGATCTCGACTTTCGCCCGTCCGTTTTTCAGATACACTTTGGTGCAGACCAGCGTATAGCCTTTCTCCTTCACTTTCTGGGACAGTTTCAGAATCTCTTTTTTGTGCAGAAGCAGTTTCCGCGTCCTCAGGGGGTCGTGGTTGAAAATATTTCCCTCTTTGAACACGCTGATGTGCATATTGAGAATAAAAGCCTCCTGATTCCGGATGACGACGTAGGAATCCGCCAGAGAGGCGCCGTTGACTTTCAGCGACTTGATTTCCGTCCCTTTCAGGGCGATGCCGCATTCCAGAGGCGATGAAAGAAAATATTCGTAGGACGCCTTGCGGTTGGTGGCGATGACCTTAATTCCTTCCATATTTTCTTTTCCTCCCGCTTTCATTCTTTATTGTAGCCGCTTTTCTTTCGTCGATCAAAGAAAAAACGATCTGATAGGATTCGACGTCCGCGCGGATCAGACGGACCCGAAGGCGGTCGCCCATCTGAAATCTTCTTCCCGTCCGTTTTCCTGTCGCTGTCAGATACCGCTCGTCGAAAACGTAAAAATCGTCGGCGATTTCCTCGAAGTCGAGAAATCCGTCGATGCCGTTTTCCAGTTCGACGAAGATGCCTTTTGCACTCATGCCGTTGATCCGCCCCGAAAAGACGTTCCCGACCTTGTCCGCCATGAATTTAGCGCTTTCCAGATCGTCGACTTCCCGTTCGATGCTCATCGCGCGGCGTTCCTTCATCGACGCAGTTTCGCAGATATACGCGATCTCTTCGGAAAATTCTTTGCTGACGCGAAGATTTTTTCCGATCAGGTACCGGTCGATCAGACGGTGAACGCATAAGTCCGGATACCGTCGGATCGGCGAAGTGAAATGGCAGTACGTCTGACTCGCCAGCCCGTAATGCCCGCGATTCTCCGATGCGTACCGCGCTTTGGCCAGCGAACGGAGAAGGATCATCGAAAGAATTTCTTTCTTGTCCCGATCCTGTATCCGATCCAGATGAGAAGAAAGTTCTTTCGGCGTTACGCTCAACGGGGAGAAATCGCACTTATAGCCCAAATGCGCGGAAATCTTCATGAACGTCTCCATTTTCTTGGATTTCGGCTGTTCGTGAATCCGATACGCGAAAGGCAATTGAAGGCGTTCGACCGCCGAAGCGACGATTTCGTTGGCCGCGATCATCAGGTCCTCGATCAGTTCTTCCCCTTCGCCCTGCTTTCTCTTCACGACTTCGTAAGGCTGTCCTTCTTTCGTGCAGAGAAAGAGCAACTCGGTCGATTCCAGATCGATCGCGCCCGCTCTTTTCCGCTTTTTCCGGATTTTGTTCGCCGCTTCGTGAAGAAGAAACAACATCTGATCGATTTCTTCGGACATATGCTCTTCCTTTTTCAGTTCGTGGTTCAGCAGGCGGTTGACATACGTATACGTCAGGCGGGCGGACGAACGGATCACGCCTTTGACGATCTTACTTTCCAGAACGTTGCCGAACGGATCGATTTCAAAAATACAGGACGTTACCAGCCTGTCGACGCCGGGATTGAGCGAGCAGATGCCGTTGGAAAGTTCAAACGGAAGCATCGGCACCACCCGGTCCGTCACGTAAATCGAAGTTCCCCGCGACAGGGCTTCCCTGTCTAACGGCGTTCCCGGACAGACATAATGCGCGACGTCGGCGATATGCACGCCGATTTCGTACCCCCGCGAAGTTCTTCTGATCTCGACAGCGTCGTCGAAATCTTTGGCGTCTTCCCCGTCGATCGTAACGATCCGATGATCGCGGAAATCGACGCGCCCCGCCAACTCGGACTCGTCCACATGATCGGGAACCGTCCGGACTTGCTTCAAAACCTCTTCGCCGAACGTCAGATCCGCGCCGTGATTGAGAATAATGCGGGCGATGTCCGCGCCGGGATCGTTTTTATGGCCGATCACTTCGGCGACATCGAGATAAAAGCGGTTCTCTTCCTGCCGTACGATCGCGGCGGAAACGATCGTTCCTGCGACGAGATTCCCCGAACCGGCATTCAGAACGAATTCCGTGTCTTCGGTGGCGATGTCCTTCGTTTCGAGAAAGCATTTTCCCCGTCGGAAGACGACCTCGCCGACGATCCGTTTCCGGCTCTTTTCGATGATCGAAAAAACCTCTCCCGCGTTTCCGTGCATTTTCAGATAGACGACGTCGTCCGGGAACGCTCCGTGCAGATCGGTCTGATCGATGTAAACGTCTTCCTCTTCGTCCGAAAGCGAAGCAAAGGCAAAATGATTCCGCACCGAAACGATGCGGGCTTTCTTCAATCCGATCTGTTCCGGAAGATAGAGTTTATCGCGATGAAGCGCGACTTCTCCGTCGGCAATCATTCGGTTCAGCGTTTTTTCCGCTTCTTTTTCATCGGAAAAGAATTCGAGCAGCACTTTCCTGCTCAAAGGGTGTTTTCCGATCAGATTACGGATTCGTTCTTCCATGCGTTCGCCTCTCCTTCCGAAAATAAAAATAAAAGGGTTTTCGCAACCCTTCGTTTAACCGAGATACTTCGTCAGCAGTGTAAAGAGGAAAAAGACGATGCCCAGAACTAACGTCAGGATCGAGAGAACCCTCTCCGAACCGCGCTCTTTGGTTTTGGCGAAAATATTCATTTTGCTTCCTCCGGTGATCGCGCCCGAAGCCCCGTTGGTCTTCCCTCCCTGCAAAAGGGTAATCAGAATCAGCAAGACAGAAATGACAACCAAGACGTACTCCATTTTTTCCTCCTTTTTTAAGGGTCTTTACTATAATACACCATTTTCCCCGACTTTAAAAAGGTTTTTTTGATTTTGCGCTTTATTTATTCATTTTTTTCCGGCTATCGGTTATACTTGGAATGACAGAGTAGTTAGAAAGCGTTAAGTGCCTGCTTTTGGGAAGAAGAAACAGGACGAACCTTGTGGCGGTTTTCTAATGCGTCCGCTGTTAATGTGAAGACATTACTTTCGCGGACCTCTCCAAGGAGGTCTTTTTTATGAAAACATATCCGATCCGTTCCAAAAGATTGCGCACCGTCTTCGTCGTTACTTTGCTTTCTTTTCTCCTTTCCTTTCTCTTCGGTTATCTGATCACTTCTTTCGTCAATTATCGGAACAGTTACTATCAAGTCAATTTCACCTATGAAGGCGACCAGGACCTGAACGCCATGATCGACGCGGACTATCTGAAAGAGATCCGCGACAGCGACCTGAATAAATACGCTTCGATCGACGTGGACGCCATGCTCCGGAAAGCGGATTTTACGTTGACCGATCATCGCCCGAACTATACGATCTGCACGAAAAGCCATTACTACGATCAGTTTTTCTTCATCTCAAAGAAAAGCGTCGGAACGCGGGCAAAGACGTTTATCCGAACCGCTTTGACGACTTATATCCGGGATACGGACAGCCTCGTTTTTGAAAACGAAAGCGACATCGTCGTGCTGAAAAACCACTTTTCCCCTTATCTAGGCGGATGTTTCGCCCTGATCGGGGGAGCCTTTTTCGCCGTACTCGCCGTTAGTTTCACCCGGGACAAGGAACGTCCCGACATCGAGGACAACGTCCGTCTCTTTCACACGCCTTTTCATAAAGCCTACTGGAAATCCTGCCTGAACGTCTTCAAAAGCGCGAAGTCCCTTTCGGGACTGGCGATGCTTTTCGCCCTGCTTCTTCTCTCCAAGTTCTTCTCGCTTCCCAGCGGGTTCGGAAATCTGGGGATTTCGCTCGCATACCTTTTTCTCGCCGTCATCGGACTCGTGTACGGCCCTGTCGTGTCGTTGATCATCGGCGCGCTCAGCGATATCATCGGCTACTTCATCACGCCTCAGCAGGGGATGTTCTACTTCGGATACACCGTGCAGGCCGCTTTGGCCGCCTTTACGTACGGGATTTGCTTCTATAAAACCCGGCTCAGTTTCGGAAAAGTGCTTCTTTCGCGGATCATCGTGGGCATGCTGTTGAACGTTCTGCTGGGTTCGTATCTCCAATGCCGCCTGTTCGCGATGTCGGGAAGCCTGGACTCGGCCGCGTTCGGGGCCACTTTTTCGGCGTACGCTCTGCTCTACTCTTTGCCGAAAAACCTGGTCTATCTTCTTCCTCAAAGCCTGGTTCTTTATTTCGTTTTCCGTGTGATCGTCCCCGTTTTCTGCCGGTTCGGCTACATCGACGAAAACGTCCGCCTTTCTTTCGTTTACTCAGATCGGAAAGAAGAGACGTTGAATCAAAACTGATGTTTCAGGAATCAACTTTCTTTGACCGCGCTTTTGATCTGAATGTCGTCCAACTCGGCGAGATAATAAATTGACCAGTCATATGATTTCAGGAATTCGCCGCGGTAATCGCCTTCCCCCGTCAGCAGATAATTCCAGTAATCGCATTCGATCTGTCCCTTATCTAGCGATAATTCGGCTCTTCTGGACGACAGACAGGGGATTCCGATCTCTTTCAGCGTTCTTTTCAGCCGCCAGACCGCGTCCCGATAGAGGATTTTGCTCTTTTCTAAATCCCGGTCCGGCCAGAGTTGCGAGATCGCGTCGTTCATCGTCAGCGTTTTTCCGTTGTATGCGAGCAAAAGCGCGAACAATTCTTTGGATTTCGCCGAAGAAAACTCCACTTTCTTTTGCCCGACGTAACAATCGAACGTATCGAACATGCGGGCGATCAGGATCGGTTTATCCTCTTTTATCCGCGAAATCAGCCTTCCGAAAGCGGTAGAATCATACGGCTTATAGAGAAATCCGACCGTATGATCCCGCACGAACTTGGGGAGAACGTCCTCTTTGATCGCCAACCCGGTTACAAAGACGATTTTGATCGTCGGGAGAATCTGAATCAACTTTTCGGCCAGTTCGATGCCGTTGATCCGGGGCATGCAGATATCGAGAAAGGCGGCGCGGACATCTTCTTTGGATACATAACTTACGATTCCGAAAAGATCGTCGCGATAAAACTTGTATTCGACGTCTGCGATTCCGATGATTTTTTCCAAAAAGAGGTACAACGCTTCGATCTCGTCGTCGATGATCACGATTTTCATGCCCTATCCTCTCCTTTCATCGCGTAACTCAAAAGCGTCGGGTCCCTTTTCGACGATCCTTTTCAGTCCGATTGCACGTTCAGCAAAGGGATATACCCGTGAAAAGGCAGGCGGGAAAAGCGGGATAGGAGACGGCTTTTTCACTTTCATATCGGAAATCCTTCCGCCAATGCCATTCGGATTTATATCAAAATATCAAATCAAGCGCTTGAATTGCGCTGAAAACGCAAAAAAAGTCCATTCTTAACCAAGAAAGAATGAACTTTTAACAGAACAGAAGCAACCTTTCGCTAAATCGGTCTCAGATTTTCGTTCAGATACTGCTTGATGTAATCTCGCGTATTCACTTTTTCGAAGTCTACGTATATTCCGAAGCAAACGTACGCATAACCGAGCACATCTTCGCCGCTTTCAAAAGTGATCTTCACCTTTGAGGCCGATATGTCTTCTATCCGGAAATCCGGAACCGCTTGATCGCTTTTCATCGGAAAGAACACACAATTGAAACTCATCGAAGAATACAACCCGTCCAGAGTGAAATCCCGACCCGTTTCCAGATCTTCATCGTAAATGCGGAAGAATTCACACACTCTCGGATTCGAGAGGATTTTTTCGCTTCCGCTTTCCATAAAAAATGGATTGTCGACATCAAACAATACAGAAAAGGAGTTCCACGCACCAATGCCGTCATTGATCTTCTGTGGAAAAATCGAATAGAAACGTTCCTCTTGCTTTAAACTGAATTCTCCATTCAAATACGATTTCAGCGATTCGTACGTTTCAAAGGATTCCTCATAGGAATTGACAGGAGGTTTCGTTTTTTCCGTTTCATCATCGGCGACATATCCGGAATGACTGCCGTTTCCCGACTCGCTATTTTTGGAATCGTCCGACGTATGACCGCAGCCAAAAAGGGAAAGAGAAGTTAAAAGCAAAACAAGCAACTGTGTCTTTTTCATCGTCATGCACCTACCTCGTCACAAGGATGGAATTGAATAGTTCCGTCCAAATATGCTTGTAAATCTTCATCTTTAATGATGTAAATTCCATTCGGCAACATATAACTACCGTTTTCAGTCGTCCTATTATCATTGTTCGATAACGGACCTATGATGATCGTTGTCCCCAAATCTACTACCGCCCCACAATCAATGCAGTTTCCGTATGTGTGTCCATGAGAAGTGTATGTGCTTCCTTCTTTAATCGCATGCGGTCTTAAAACATACTTCCCACAATAGCAATACGCCTTATGTTTTTCAGACGAATGCGTAGTGTAATGATCTGTATACGAATGCAAGTTTCCATTTGTATATGTAGATATCCGGCAATCATGATAGCAATAGAAATTTGTGGTTGGAATGTTATCCGAAATGACTGTAACGGCATAATTATTCGAATGAGAATGTAAAATATTAAAATTTATTGCTAAAGCCGTTTTGTATATTGAGTAAGAATAACTCTCTATGGTTGTGTGGGTTGAAGAGGCATTCCACCCCATATGGCAATACAATTTATCTGTACTTGAATCATAATCATACGCAACAACAACATGCCCTCTGCCAGTAGTATCCCCCACAGAAAGCAAGACAGGATTTCCGAGCAACACTTGTTCTATTGCAAAATCTCTTACGGTAGAACTTAAAGATGGATTTGATTCTGCGTTACATGAAACAATGCTATAATCTGTATCTAATGCATAACCTAAAACAGTAGAAAAATAGTCATTTATAACATTATATCTCATTCTATAACTCGTCGAACATGGACTATCATTATCACCATAGTCATAGTAGCCTCTTGCAGCGCCAATGGTGATAAGTTTCGCGTGTAGCGAAGTTGCCTGCAAAGACGCGATTGCCGAATAATAATCGATTGCACTTAATGAATCCCCATAACCGGCATCAGCAGGATCTGAAGGATTTGAAATAATATCTTTTAGCACTCCCGGAGAATTTCTACGTAAAATCATATCGGTAGTTTCACCAACAGAATTTATATCATATTGTTCAGGAACAATCGCATCTGACAAAAACGTATCGTAATAGGATAATATCATTGCGATTGCAACATAGCCACATGAACCTTTATAATTCATTCCAAAGTTGTATGTAAGGTTATCAAAATACGAAGTTGTAAAATTTGAATAAGAACTGATGCCGCTCGAATAAGGTGCATCAGAAAGTACATATTCCATTCTTGATTCTATATCAATAACATCTGTTCCTTCAAAAGCGCAATCTTTTTCGATTATTTTTTCATGATTATAACCAGATTTACAAGTAGGTAATACGAATGTAGTGAAAGAAACAGTCAACAATAACGTAATTATTCTAAGCATAAGTTCTCCCCTCTCAAAACTTTTCAAAATTGCACTAAATCGTTTCATAATAGCCTTATTAAAGATTTAATGCCCTCTACTGATATTATATCGTAATTCTTTTTAAATAGGAATAGAAAAAAATTTTTTATGAATGCGTAAATTTATATTCTAATAAGAAAAGGAGAATTTGAAATTAACTCACTTATTTCAATAAAATAAAAACAACTCTCATCGTAAATTGGTAATGATATAGCAAATTCTCCGAAAAAAACGTATCCCATAGAGGAATTAGCCTCTATTCCCATACGCGTTTATTCTTTCTCTTTATGAGGAACCTGATGGCAGTGCCGGCAACGCGGTTCATACGTTTCGCTGGCGCCGATGATGAGGATCGGGTCTTCGTAAAACGCAGGTTTTCCGTTGACGATGCGCTGTGTCCGGGTCGCATTGGCTCCGCAGCAGGTGCAGATCGCCGTCAGTTTGGAAACGTATTCCGCCTTGCAGAGCAACTGAGGCATGATCGAAAACGGTTCTCCGCGAAAATCGTTGTCGAGACCGGCGCAGATCACTCTCTTTCCCATTTCCGCGAGTCGGTCAATCACCTGCACGATGCCTTCATCCATGAACTGCACTTCGTCGAAAGCCACCGCGTAAACGTCGTCGGTGATGTAACGCATCACTTCGCCGCTATGGGAAAGGTTGTAGCATTTCGTCTTGCGTTTATTGTGGGAAACCACTTCGTCGGCGGAATAGCGGTCGTCGATCGTCGGTTTGAAAACCACGACCTTCTTTTTCGCGTATTCGAGCCGCTTGATTCTCCGGATCAGTTCCTCGCTTTTTCCGGCGAACATCGGACCGCAGATGACTTCGATCCACCCTAATCTTGCATTGAATTCCATATCGACAAACCCTCACAACAGGTATAATCTTACTGAACGTCGCTTTGACTTTCAAGAAGAAAGCCTGCCGGATTCGCGATGAGGCGAAATCCGAAACAAAACGAAGAATTCGTCGCACGAAAAAAGATTGCGGGGATTTTCCGCAATCTTTCGTTCGCTTATTCCGCCAGATCGGCGTTGAAGTCGAAGACCTGCTGTTTTTCTTCTTCGGAAGCGATCGGCAGAGTGGTGTATTCCTCTTCTTTTTCGAAGATTTCTTCCTCTTCCTCGATTTCTTCGCGAAGACCCGTGCCGGCCGGGATCAGTTTCCCGATCATCACGTTCTCTTTCAGACCGTGCAGGTAGTCGATCTTTCCTTTGATTGCCGCGTCGGTCAACACTTTCGTGGTTTCCTGGAACGACGCGCTGGACAGGAACGATTCCGTATCCAGAGCCGCTTTGGTGATGCCCAGAATGATCGGCGTGCCGACCGCCGGGCGTTTTCCGTCCAGAAGAGCCTGTTCGTTGATTTCGGTGAATTTGACGATGTTGACTTTCGTTCCCGGTAACATCGACGTATCGCCGGAATCGATGATCAGCATCTTTCTGAGCATTTGCCGGACGATGACTTCGATGTGCTTGTCGGAGACGTCGATACCGTTGCCTTTATAGACTTTCTGCACTTCTTTCAGAATGTAATTCTGCACTTTCGTAACGTCGGAGACTTTCAGCAACTCTTTCGGGTTGACCGCGCCTTCCGTGATTTTCTGTCCGTTGACGACCGAATCGCCTTCCTTGACTCTCAGTTTGGCGTTGTACACCGTCGTATACGTTTTTTCTTCCAGATCGTTTTTGACGACGACCGTGTAACGGCCTCCGTCCTGACGGATCGAAGTGATTTTTCCGGAGATTTCCGAGATCAGCGCTTCGCCTTTCGGATTCCGCGCTTCAAACAGTTCGGCGACTCTCGGCAAACCTTGCGTGATATCGCCGCCGGCGACGCCGCCGGTATGGAAGGTACGCATGGTCAACTGGGTGCCCGGTTCGCCGATCGACTGCGCGGCCATGACGCCGACAGCCTCGCCGATCTGAACCAGACGTCCCGTCGCCAGATTCCGTCCGTAGCAGTGGACGCAGACGCCGTCTTTGGTTTCGCATGTAAACAGCGATCGGATTTCGACCTGCTTCACGCCGGCCTTTTCGATCTGCTTCGCCGAATTTTCGTCCATCATCACATTAGCCGGTACGATGACTTCGCCGGTATTCGGATCGACGACTTCTTTCGCCGTGTAACGTCCGATCAGACGGTCGACGAACGGAACGATGACCTGATCTTTTTTCGTATCGCGGATTTCCGAAACCACGAAGCCGTGATCGGCTCCGCAGTCGTTTTCGCGGACGATGACGTCGTGGGAGACGTCGACCAATCTCCGGGTCAGATAACCCGAGTCGGCGGTTTTCAACGCCGTATCCGCGCCGCCTTTCCGCGCGCCGTGGGTGGCGATGAAGAATTCGCTGACCGAAAGTCCTTCACGGAAACACGATTTAATCGGAAGTTCGATCGTTTCGCCCGACGGGTTGGCCATCAGGCCGCGAAGTCCGCACAACTGTACGAAGTTGGACGAATTTCCCCGCGCGCCGGATTTCGAGATCATGAAGATCGGATTCTTCCGGTCCTTTTCGATCTTGTCTTTGAGAATGTTTTCGATGTCGTCCTTGACTTTGGACCAGACGTCGATGACCTGTTTGTGCCGTTCCGAATCGGTCAGCAAGCCTTTGTCGAACATATTCTGAATGACTTCGACTTTCTTGTCTCCTTCGGCGATCAGGTCGTTTTTGCCTTCGATCACCGAAATGTCGCTGATCGAAACCGTGAATCCGGCGATCGTGGAATACTCGAAGCCCTGATCTTTGATTTTATCGAGGACTTCGGAGGTTTTGTCCGCCTGATAACGGTTGAAGACTTCGTTGATGATTTTGGAGATGTTTCCTTTGGCGAAAGGACTCTTCAACGGAAGATTCGCGATATATTCCTTGATATCGGTGCCTTTCGGAACGAAGAAACGGATCTGATCCGACAGCAGATTTTCCTTGCTCGTATCGTTGAGATACGGGAAATCTTCCGGGAAAATCCGGTTGAAGATGATTTTTCCCACCGTCGTGATCAGGTAAGACTGATTCATCTCTTCGGTGAATCCGGTCTTTCCCATCACCGAACCGCGAATGGCGATCCGGTTATGCAGACTGATCTTTTTGGTATTGTACGCCATCATCACTTCGTCGATATTGCGGTAGACCGATCCCTCCATGCGGGCGTACCCGGTGTAGAGATCGCCTTCCATATCGTCGCCCCGATCGTAGCAGTCTTTCGCGTGGTCGAGGAAATCGGCCGCCGATTTTTCGATCGTCAGGTAGTAATTTCCTAAAACCATATCCTGCGAAGGCGTCACGATCGGTTTCCCGTCTTTCGGCCCTAAAATGTTGTGGTTGGCCATCATGAGTTCGGTGGCTTCCTGCTGTGCGGCGTAGGATAACGGCACGTGGACCGCCATCTGGTCGCCGTCGAAGTCGGCGTTGAATCCGGCGCAGACCAACGGATGCAGACGAATCGCCCGTCCGTTGACGAGAACCGGTTTGAACGCCTGAATGCCCAGACGGTGAAGCGTCGGCGCGCGGTTGAGAAGAACCGGGTGTTCCTTGACGACCTTTTCGACGATGTCGAGAACTTTGGCATCGTAGTGATCGATCATTTTGTTCGCCTGCTTGTGGCTGTTGGCGATGCCGTCTTTGATCATGATCGCGGCGATGAAAGGACGGAATAACTGAACCGCCATTTCTCTCGGAATGCCGCATTGATACATTTTTAAGGACGGACCGACGGCGATGACCGAACGTCCGGAATAATCGACGCGTTTTCCCAGAAGATTCTGACGGAAACGGCCTTGCTTTCCTTTCAGCGTGGACGAGAGCGATTTCAGGGCTCTGCCGCCCGGACCGGTAACCGGTTTGGTTCTCCGTCCGTTGTCGATCAAAGCGTCGACGGCTTCCTGCAACATCCGCTTTTCGTTCATCAGAATGACGTCCGGCGCGTTCATATCGATTTCCCGTTTCAAACGCGTATTCCGGGTGATGACTCTCCGATAGAGGTCGTTGAGATCGCTGGTGGCGAAACGGCCTCCGTCGAGTTGAAGCATCGGTCTGAGATCCGGCGGAATGACCGGCAGCGCGTCAAGAACCATCCATTCCGGACGGTTCGCCGAATTCTTGAAGGCTTCGATGCATTCCAGACGTTTGTAGAGTTTCTGTCTCTTCTGTCCGGAAGCGTCTTTGATTTCTTCCTGAATTTCGTCGAAAACCTTGTCCAGATCGACTTCGGTAAGTAAGCGCTTGACCGCTTCCGCGCCGGATCCGAATTCCGCGCCGGTGTATTTGGAAATAAAGTTGCTCGACGACGTGAAGTTGAACGTTTCCTGCGGATTTTCCAACCGCTGAATCAGTTCGTCCGCTTTAGTGTAATCATAAGAAGAAGGATCGAGTTTGGTTTCCTTGATTTCTTTGATCGCCTGCACGAATTCGATACGGCAGGTCTTTTCGTCGAGGACTTCCCGGTATCGGAGAATCGAGGAAGTACCCGGATTCAGACAGATGTGCGAGACGAAATAGATGACCTCTTCCAGTTGTTTCGGAAGAATGTCCAGCACGAGACCCATGCGGGAAGGAATCCCTTTCAGGTACCAGATGTGCGCGCACGGCGAACAGAGTTCGATATGCCCCATCCGCTCGCGGCGGACCGCTTTCGTAGTGACTTCGACGCCGCACTTTTCGCAGACGATATCCTTGAAACGGATTTTCTTATACTTGCCGCAGTGGCATTCGTAATCCTTGCTCGGCCCGAAAATTCTTTCGCAATAGAGGCCGTCCATTTCCGGCTTCTGACTGCGGTAGTTGATCGTTTCCGGTTTCTTGACTTCTCCGTGAGACCATTCTCTGATCTTCTCCGGAGAGGCGAGGCCGACTTGTACAGCGGCGATTTTATTGACATTGAACATAGTACGATTTCGCCTCCTTACTCTTCGCTATTCTCGTTGAGATCCACTTCGATGCGATTGGTGATATCTCTGACTTCGTTGGAGATCTTACGCGTTTCTTTTTCGTTTTCTTTGGCAATGTTGGAACTGTCGATTTCGTTCATATCGCTGTCCAGCAGTTTGACGTCGATGGCCAGAGCCTGCAACTCTTTCTGCAAGACGCGGAAGGCTTCCGGCATTCCGGATTTCGGAATCGGCTGTTGCTTGATGATGGCTTCGTACGTTTTGGCGCGTCCGACCATATCGTCCGATTTGATCGTGATGATTTCCTGCAAAATATGCGCCGCGCCGTAGGCTTCGAGCGCCCAGACTTCCATTTCGCCGAACCGCTGACCGCCGTTCTGCGCTTTGCCGCCCAGAGGCTGCTGAGTAACCAACGAGTACGGACCGGTGGAACGCGCGTGAAGTTTGTCGTCGACCATGTGTACCAGTTTGATCATGTACATCACGCCGACGGAAATTCTTTCGTCGAAACGTTCGCCCGTGCGGCCGTCGTAAAGCACGGTTTTCCCGTCTTTATCCATGCCGGCCTTATCCATCAGGTCGAAGATTTCGTCGTTGCTGATTCCGTCGAAAACCGGCGTGGCGATTTTCAGACCGAGTTTTTTGCAAGCCATGCCCAGATGCAGTTCCAGAATCTGACCGATATTCATACGGGAAGGAACGCCTAACGGATTGAGCATGATGTCAACCGGCGTGCCGTCAGGCAGATACGGCATGTCTTCTTCCGGCAGAATGCGGGAAATGACGCCCTTGTTGCCGTGCCGTCCGGACATCTTGTCCCCTTCGGAGATCTTTCTCTTCTGAGCGATGAAGACCTTGACGACTTCGTTGACGCCGGCCGCCAGTTCGGCGCCCTCTTCGCGTTTGAAACGCTTGACGTCGAGGACGATGCCCGCGCCGCCGTGAGGAACTCTCAGGGACGTATCTTTTCCGTCCTTGGTTTTTTCCGCGAAAATCGCCATCAGCAATTTTTCTTCCGGCGTCGGTTCGGTCAGTCCTTTCGGCGTGATCTTGCCGACCAGAATGTCGTCTTCCTTCACTTCCGCGCCCGGAATGATGATGCCGTCTTCGTCGAGGTTGGCTTTCGCTTCCTCGCTGACGTTCGGAATATCCCGGGTGATTTCTTCGTTGCCGAGTTTGGTCGTACGGCATTCCAAAGAATACTCTTCGATGTGAATCGAAGTGTACACGTCGTCTTTGACGAGGCGTTCCGACATGATGACGGCGTCTTCGTAGTTGTACCCGTGCCACGTCATGAACGCGACGGTGACGTTCTGTCCCAGAGCCAGATCGCCGTTTTCCATCGCCGGTCCGTCGGCCAGAATCTGTCCGACTTCGACCTTATCGCCGATTTTGACGATCGGCACCTGGTTGATGCAGGTTCCCGCGTTGGAACGGGCGAATTTCTGCAAGACGTATTTTTCTTTGACTTTCTTTTCGCTGTTTTCGACGACGATCTGCCGCGAATCGACATAAGTGACGGTGCCGTTTGTTTTCGACACGATCGCCGAGCCCGAGTCTTTCGCGATGTTGTGTTCCAGTCCGGTTCCCACATACGGAGAATGCGGTTTCAGCAAAGGAAGCGCCTGACGTTGCATGTTCGCGCCCATCAAGGCACGGTGCGTATCGTCGTTTTCCAGAAACGGAATACACGCCGAAGCGATGGAAACGATCTGTTTCGGAGAGACGTCGACATAGTCGATTTCTTCTTTCTGCGCTAAAACGTTGTCGCCGTTGTGACGCGAAATGACGTGAGAATCGAGGATTTCGTTATCCGGTCCGAGACGGATATCGCTGGATGCGATGTAGTGGTTGATTTCCCCGTCTGCGGAGAGATATTCGGTCTCTTCGGTAACATAAGGAACGATTTTTCCGTCCACCACTTTCCGGACCACTTTCCGATACGGCGTTTCGATGAAGCCGTATTTATTAACTTTGGCATAACTCGCCAGATTGTTGATCAGACCGATGTTCTGACCTTCCGGAGTTTCGATCGGGCAGATTCTTCCGTAGTGGGAATGATGCACGTCGCGGACTTCAAACGAAGCGCGATCGCGGGTCAGTCCGCCCGGACCGAGAGCCGAGAGTCTCCGCTTATTGGCCAATTCCGCGAGAGGGTTGACCTGATCCATGAACTGGGACAGTTGGCTGGACGCGAAGAATTCCTTGATCGAAGCGACTAACGGCCGGATATTCGTCAGGTTCTGCGGCGTAACCACGCCTTCGGTGGCCAGAGACATCTTCTCTTTGACGGTTCTCTCCATGCGGGAAAGACCGATGCGGAACTGATTCTGAATCAGTTCGCCGACGCAACGGACGCGCCGGTTGCCCAGATGATCGATGTCGTCGACGTTGCCGATGCCTTCGATGATGTTCATATAGTAGGAGAAACACGCGTACATATCCGCGATTGTCACGTAATTGACATCGATGTTCAGATCGGTGCCGATGATGTTGACGATCCGTTCCATCTTCTCGTCCGCGTAGACCTTGACGATATTGACGGTATCGTGGTTGTCGAGGGCTTCGTTGATCGGAAGGTGATAGACGTGCGCGCCGCTTTCAAAGAATTTCATCTCTTTCAGGCGGTCGACCTTATCCTTGCTCATCTGCTCTTTGGCGTCGTAGATGACTTCGCCGTCGACCGAAACCAACGGTTCCGCGAGATAGCAATTCAGAAGGCGGTTGTAGATACCCAATTTCTTGCCGTATTTGAAACGTCCCGCCATGCCCAGATCGTAATGCTTGTGATCGAAGAATTTGGAACGAAAGAAACTCGCGGCGCTGTCGTTCGGCGCCGGTTCTCCCGGTCTCAGTTTGGAGTAGATTTCCAATAAAGCGCCGGAAGTCGTCAGCACTTCGTTTTCGCTTTTCGACTCCTTCTCTTTGTTGATCGTATTGACGAACTGAGAAGCGTCTCCGAAAAGTTCCGTCATCTTGTCGTAATCCAGAATGCCCAGAGCGCGAAGCAGAATCGTCACCGGCATCTTTCTGTTCCGGTCGATTCGGACCGAAATGATGTCTTTGGCGTCCGATTCAAATTGCAGCCAGGTACCTCTCGCCGGAATCAGATCTCCGCCGTAAATGTAACGCCCGGTTTTGTCCATGACTTTGGACATATAGGCGCCCGGAGAACGGACCAGTTGCGAAACGATCGCCCGTTCCGCGCCGTTGATGATGAACGTTCCCGATTCCGTCATCAAAGGGAAATCGCCCATAAAGACTTCGCTCTCTTTGATTTCGCCGGTTCCCTTGTTGATGAGCCGGAGCATCACTTTCAATGGCGCGCTGTACGTGAGATCCCGCGTTTTGCATTCGAGATAATCGTATTTCGGTTCGTCGAGACGGCAACCGACATATTCGATGATCAGTTTGTCGTTGCGGTCCGCGATCGGATAGACGTCCTTGAAGACTTCGTCGATGCCTTCGTCCAGCAGCCACTGGAACGATTTGGTTTGAATTTCCACCAAATAAGGAAGGGGCAACGTTCCGCTGATCTTTGAAAAATCAATGCGTCCGTTGTGAAGGTACTTGTAATTTTGCTGTAAATTTTTACTCATGTATTTCTCCCTTCTTCGAGTTTTCACCGATCGGTCGAATCAAAGGCGTTTCCGATTCATAATCTATCTTTTTTAGGTGAGTCCACATAACTGAGCCATTCCACCGATCTCAATGAGTTTTTTTATCCTTTCGTCGTAAAGACGGCTTGCCGCGATGACGAGGATATGCAAGCGTCCGTCCACTAAAAATGGACAAAAACCCGCCTCAGTAAAGAGGCAGGTTTAATTCTCTCGAAGTGAAGCGAAACTATTTGATTTCCACTTCCGCACCGGCGGCGACAAGAGCCTTCTTGTGTTCTTCCGCTTCGACCGGGGAGATGTGTTCCTTGATCGGGGACGGGCAGGCATCGACCAGTTTCTTCGCGTCGATGAGTCCGAGTCCGGTGATCGCCTGAACGGCTTTGATGACCGGAACCTTGCTCGCGCCGAAGGATTTCAGGATCAGGCTGACTTCGGTCGGTCCTTTCGCTTCTTCCTGTTCGACAGGCGCGGCAGCGGCGACCGGCGCAGCGGCCGTTACGCCGAATTCTTCTTCGACTGCTTTGACCAGATCGTTCAATTCCAAAACGGTCATTTCTTTGATAGCAGCGATGATTTCTTCATTCGTTAATTTTGCCATTTTAAAATTCCTCCTTAAAGATGTAATGGACTATTGTTTGTCGGCAACAGCCTTGACTGCACATGCAAATCCTCTGACTGGTGCTTGGAGAACGGAAAGCAGCATCGAGATCATGCCGTCTCTGTTCGGGAGTTTGGATAGGGCGATAACCTCATCCTTACCGATTACTTTGCCTTCGACCAAAGCCCCTTTGATCACAAAGTTTTCGTGGCTTTTGGCGAATTTCGCGGATACTTTCGCCGCGCTGACCGGATCCGAGCAGTAGATCATCGCATTCGGGCCTTCGAGGAATGGATTCATCTCGTCATGACCCAGATTATCGACTGCGCGTTCGACCATCGAGTTCTTGTACACGCTCATCTTGGCATCTGATTTCAAAAGTTCCCGTTTCAAAGAAGCGATTTCCGAGACTTTCAGACCGCGGTATTCGGCAATGACGACCGACTTGGAATCGCGGATGATCCCGGTGATTTCTTCGACGAGCGCTTTTTTACTTTCCAGTACGCTTTGATTCATTTTGGCACCTCCTTTTTCTCTCTTTGAAAATATATGGGCAACAATATACGGAGTCTTCTATCATCTTTGTGATATTACCTCGGCAACCTGATTAAGCCCCTTGGCCGTTGCTGTCTTCGGTATATTGGAACCTCCTTTTTTTCAGCGGTTGTTGACGTCGAATCGAACCGCCGGACCCATCGTCGTATGGATCACTGAATTTTTGACGTACTGTCCCTTGACCGAAGATGGCCGCACTTTCAGAAGCGTGTCGACCACGACGTTGAGATTGTCCGCCAGTTTGTCGGCATCGAACGAAACCCGCCCGATCGACAGGTGAATGTTCCCCTGCTTGTCGGTCCGGTATTCGATTTTACCGGCTTTGATTTCGGAAATGGCCTTTCCGATGTCCATCGAGACCGTGCCGGTTTTCGGGTTCGGCATCAGGCCTTTCGGACCTAAGAGACGGCCCATTTTTCCCAATTCGCCCATCATATCCGGAGTAGCGACGATGACGTCGAAATCGAACCAGTTCTCTTTCTGAATTTTTTCCAGCATATCTTTGTCGCCGACGTAATCGGCGCCCGCGGCTTTGGCTTCTTCCTGCTTGTGCGTGATCGCCAGAACCTTCTTCGTTTTTCCGTTTCCGTGCGGCAGAACGATCGTGCCTCTCAGTTGCTGATCGGCGTATTTCGGATCGACGTTCAGACGGAACGAAACGTCGATCGTCGCGTCGAATTTAACCGTCGACGTCTCTTTGACCAACGCGCAGGCTTCGCTGATCGAATAGACTTTCGTCGCATCCACTTTTTCCGCAGCCTGCAAATATTTCTTACCTTTCTTCATAATTTCCTCCTTGTGGTATTAACGGTAAACACCTTCCACTATTCTTCGACGGCGATTCCCATGTTCCGCGCCGTTCCGGCAACGATTTTCATCGCCGCTTCGACGTCGTAGCAGTTCAGATCCGGCAACTTGTACTCGGCGATCTTTTTCAACTGCTCTTTGGTGATGGAACCCACCTTGGTCGTTTTGGCGTTGTTCGAGCCTTTCTTGACGCCCGCTTCTTTCAAAAGCAATTCGGCTACCGGGGTCGTTTTGATGACGAAATCGAACGATTTGTCCTCATAAGCCGTAATGATGACCGGCACGGTTTCCCCCTGACGGTCCGCCGTCTTTGCGTTGAAATCGGTGCAGAACTTCGGCATCATGATACCCGCCGAAGCCAGTTTCGGTCCCGGTTTCGCCTGTCCTCCCGGAATTTCGAGTTTGACGACTTTTGCGATTTTCTTACTCACGTGACACACCTCCTATGTTTTCTGTCCGTGCTGTGGTTCTTATCGGATCGTTTACTTTGAAAAAGTAACTTTCCTTCCACTGCGCAATTTTGACTGGTTATTTTTTACTCCGGAAAATAACCATGCTTGGATAGTGTATACGAAACGGGGACGCATTTCAATAAAAATCGCCAAAAAAATCAAGTTTAGATTATATCTAAGGGTTTCGGGCAAACTAAGTCCGTATGAAAAAAATCGACCGCTTTCTGAATTCGGGAAAGATACAGACTTTGAAACGCATGTTCACCCTGAGGGGAACGCACCATTTCGCGCCTTCGTCTCTGGCTTTCTTCCTGACGCTGTCGCTCATTCCCTGCCTTGTCCTGATCGAAGTCTTTCTGGGAATCGTCAATTTTTCTTTCGACCTTAACCTCAGCGTCTTTCAGGTCTTTCTTCCCGAAGAGTCTTTCGTCGTTTCCGTGAAGGAAATCATCGAAAATCTGGGAACGGGCAGCCTCTTTTCGATCGCATTCAGTTTCGGAATCATCACCTATCTGGCCTCCAAAGGCTTCACTTTTTTCACCCGGCAAGTCAGGGAAATGTACCGGGAAGCCGACGAAGAAAAGCCGTTTTTCCAAAGGAAAATCAAAGCGATCGCCCTGACGCTTCTCATGCTTCTTCTCCTCTCGGTGCTGATCGCCTTCATCATCGTTTTCAATCGGATTTTTACATTTGAAAACCCGTTTATACGCGGGTTTTTCAACTACTTTCTGATCGTGCTGATCCTCTTCGTCTTCGTCGCCTTTCTCTATCGGATTTCCGGCGCAAGACCCCGAAGATTTTCCGACGTCTTCTGGGGAAGCCTCTTCACGACGTTCGGAATCGGCGTCGGCATCTTCGTCTACTACCTCTACCTCCGCTACATATCCTCGGCGTTATCCTATTACGGTCCGCTGAGTTCGCTCGCCCTGCTCTTCCTGATCTGCTACTATTCGTCCTACATTCTCTTTTTCGGCGTCGAAATCAACGTTCTGCTTCTGGAAAAAAGAATGCGTTCGCCGAAACGGCGAAAACGATAAAAAAACCGCCTGTGAAAGACGGTTTCCGTAAAAATCAAATCTTTTCGATCTCGGAAAACTTGACCGTGATCGGCGTGATCCGTCCGAAGAAGATCGTGTTCAGCGTTACTTCTCCGGTTTCCTGACTGATGTCTTCGATCTTGCCTTCGACGCCCTCGAAAGACCCGGTCAGAATCCGGACGAGATCACCGACCTGATAATTGGAGTACATTTCGTTGTCCACCATGCCCATTCTTTTGAGAACCGGTTCGATCTGTTCGCGGGTAACCGGGAACGGTTTGGCGCCGCCGCCGGAAGATCCGACGAATCCGGTGACGCCCGGCGTGTTCCGGACCATGTACCACGCCTCGTCGGTCATGATCATTTCGATGAAAATGTAACCCGGATAGAGGTTCTTCACCTTCGTTTTCCCGGTCGGCTTTCCGTCTTTGAGAACCGGAACTTCGTGTTCGGCGACGATGATGCGGAAGATATAATCCTGCAAATTCTGCGTTTCGACGCGCTTTTCCAGATTCTCCTTGACCTTATTTTCGTGGCTCGAATAGGTATTCACGACATACCATTGCTTTTCAATCTGATAATCCATTGCTCATTCCTCCTAAAATTTCAGAAAACCGCCGATGATCCGCATCGCCGAAGAAGACGTTTCCGTGTCCGACGGGAAGGCATCGTCGAGTCCTTGCAGCAGTTTGGAGACGAGCAGATCGTCGATCATCAGGCACACCGCCGCGAACGCGATGACGACTAACACGACGCCGACGGCCGACATCAGTTCTTTTTTCTTCGGCCAGCGGACTTTTTTTGCCTGTTTCCAGACCCCTTGAAAGTATCTTTTGATTCTGTACATGTTTTAAACCTCCTATTTGGACTCTTTATGCAACGTGTGCGCGTTGCATTTCGGACAGTATTTGAGAAGTTCCATTCGCTTCGTCGCCTGCTCTTTTTTCTTGGTCGTCGTGTAGTTTCTCGACAGACATTGCGTGCATATTAAAATAACTTTCTCTCTCATCTCTCATCATCCTTTTTTAATAATGCCGGAAACAGCATAGCATACCTAGAAAAGATTGACAACAAATTTCCGCAAAAACTTCCGTTTTTTCATCGCGGTTCAATCTCGTTTTCCGGTTTTTCCGCCGGTGAAGATATTCCTTTCCGATAGATCAGAACGAAGACGCTGATTCCCATGATCAGGAAAGAAATCACCCAGGCGCACGGCGTGGAAAAACAGACAGCGAAGTAGGCTTTCCGGCTATGGATATCGGAAGGATCGACGAGCGCAGGCAACAGAAAAGCGACGATAATCCGGGCAATCAATTCGCCGATTCCGCTGAAAAACGGAATCAACGGTTTCTGAATGCCCTGCAAGACGGAACGCGCCAACTGCAACAAGCCCTGAAAGATCAGGAAAAACGCGATCACCCGAAGATAGGTCGAACTGTAATAGACGACGTCCGCTCCGACGTCCTGCGCGGGCAGAAAGAAATACGCGATATGCGGCGCGATGATCTGACAGACGATCAGGATAACGAGATAAAATCCGACGTTGATCCGCGTCGCTTCCCGGATTCCCTCCTTGATTCTCTTTTCGTCGCGTTTTCCGTAATTCTGCGCCGTGAAATTCAGAAGAGTCGTCGCCGTCGAAGAAAGAGGAATCGACAAATAGTTTTCCATCTGCGTGTAGACGCCCTGCGCCGCCTGCGCCTCTTTTCCGAACGCGTTGACGACGCTGTTCTGCACGAAAGTGCCGATGAACAGCACCGACCATTGAAAACCCAGCGGAAGTCCGACTTTCATCAGGTTTCCGACGGCTTTTTTATCCGCTTTGACCGCGCCTTTTTGAAGGCGGAGACAAGGAAATCTGCGGTGAAGATACACGAATGCCAGCGCGGCCGAGATCAGATTCGACAGCAGGGTCGCCACGCCGACTCCGGCCGTATCCAGACGGAAAACGCCCGTGAAGAGAAAGGCGAAAGCGACGTTGGACAGGGTGGATACCAGCGAAATCATCAAGGCCGCGAACGAACTTCCCAGCGCGTTGAGAAGATTGCTCCCGAGATTGGAAAACATCATCAGGACGAACGAAGCCAGAATGATCCGATAGTAGGAAGACGCCTGTTCCAGATAAATCGCATCGACGTTCAGCACACGCAAAAGTTCCCGATAGGAACATAAACCGATCAGGGTGATGAGTCCGCCGATCAAAAGGGAGAGCGCGATGGAATGAACGTAGTAGGTTCGCATCTGACTCTCGTCTTTTTTTCCGAACGCATTGCCGATGAGGACGGCAAAACCGCTGCTGCACCCGTAAGCGAAATTGAAAATCAGGGACGAGATCGTCCCCGTCGCGTTGATTGCCGTAACGGCGATTCCGCCGACGGTATATTTGAGAACCAGCGAATTGATGAGCGAAAACGCGTTTTTCAACAGCGTCGTCAACGCAATCGAAAGCGTGAACAAGAGAATCAGTTTTCTCGTTCTGCCGAGCGTGAAATCGACCGGCGCGAACAGATTCTTCCCTTTCATAACCGAAAACGATCAAAACAAATTACAGAATGCGTTCGCCGCTGATCGGATCGAAGATCATCAGATCTTTCCAATCCAGCGTGAACACGAAGCAGTCGCCGGCATAAATCTTCTGCGTTTTGTCGAACTTGCAGACGATATCCTGCTTGTTGAAATCGAAATGCACGTGATATTCGGCACCCAGCAACTCGCTCAGCGTGGCCTGAACGACGACCTGATTCGCTTTCAGTTCCTCGTTCCGGTACAGGCGAATATCGATTTTTTCCGGACGGATGCCGACGATCAGACGGTGTTCTTCTTTTTTCGTCGCGCCGATGGCCATGATCATCTTTTCGCAAATCGCTTTTTCTTCGGAAAACTCGACCTTTTCTTCTTTTTTGAAACGGTCTTTGATCCGGGCATAAAGCGACTTCTTTTCTGCTTTACCGGAAGTTCTTCGCTTTTCGCCGCTGACGGCAGAAAGGATTTTCAGCACTTTTTCCGCAGAAGTTTTATCGAAACAGTCGTGTATTTCGTTGAATTCTTTCAGTTTTTCCGCGTAAAACTCGTCGTGCATCTTCTTGAACCCCCTCTGCGGTTTCAAAGTCAGATGCTCGTCGAATTGAAGCGCGGAACCGTCGTAACGGGCTTCAAAAATGTTGATCGACGGCGAGCCGATGAATTTCGCGACGAACAGATTCTTCGGGTTTTCATAGACTTCTTCCGGCGTTCCGATCTGCTGGATAAAGCCTCTGGACATGACGACGATCCTGGTCGCCATCGTCATCGCTTCGGTCTGATCGTGCGTGACGTAAATCGTGGTCGCGTTGATCTTATTGTGCAGTTTGACGATCTCGCTCCGCATCGTCAGGCGCAGTTTGGCGTCGAGATTGGAAAGCGGTTCGTCCATCAGGAAAAGCGGCACGTTTTTGACGATCGCTCTGCCCAGAGCGACCCGTTGCATCTGCCCGCCGGAAAGTTCTTTCGGCAACTTGTCCAGGTAACTGCCTAAATCCAGAATGTCCGCCGTTTCGTAAACTTTGCTCCGGATTTCGTACGGCGTCATCTTGCGATAGACGATTTTCTCTTTTCCTTCCTCGTCGATTTCGTGAAAGCGATCGTTGTATTTCAGGCCGGATTCCCGGACTTTTTCTTCTTCAACCCGTTTGATCTCGCCCGAACGCGAAAGGATTCGCCGGAGTTTTTCTTCCGCCGGTAACGTCGCATTCTCCGCGTACAGATTTTCCAGAAGTTCCGCCGCTTCGATCGTCAGATTCAGGCTGTTGGCGATGTGTTCGGTTCTCTTTTTCCGCTTGTAGTTTCCGTCGGAAAGGACGCTGAAAACCGCGCCCGCGTCCGAAGAAGCGAAAAGGGTTTCAATCTCCTGAACCGCGTGCAGTTTCTTTTCCACGATCGGAAAAGGATATTTGTTGATCGTAAGCGGAAAGGCGATGTTGTCGAAGACGTTCATCTGCGGATACAGCGCGTAACTCTGAAAGACGATCGCGATCTTGCGGTCTTTGCTCGGCTTATAGTTCAGCAATTCGTCTTCGAGGTAGATTTCTCCCTCCGAGACGTCTTCCAATCCGGCGATCATGCGAAGCGTCGTCGATTTGCCGCATCCGGAAGGTCCGACGATGACGATGAATTCGTTCCGCTGAATGTCGAGATTGAAATTGTAGACCGCCTTTTCTCCGTTCGGATAAATCTTTTCCAGATTCCGGATCGAAAGGAACGGTTGATTTTCTCTTGCTTTTTCTTCCATAGTAGTTCTCCTAACGTTTCACGCCCGTCGTCGCCAGACCGTCGATCATCCGGTTCTGCGTGGCGATGAAGATGATGATGATCGGAATCAAAGCGAAGACGCTGGTCGCCATGGCCACGCCGTTGGCTCCCCACGCCGATCCGCCCGTATAGCCGGTCAATGCGACGGTGATCGTATTCCAGTAACTGTTTTCGCCGCTTAAAAGCAATTGCGGCCAGAGCAGATTGTTCCACCCTCCGGTGAACGTGAACAGAATCACGAGCATCATCGTCGATTTCGCTAACGGGCAGACGATCTTGAAGAAGATTTTCCGATCTCCCGCGCCGTCGCTTCTGGCGCTGTCGATGATGTCGCGCGGAATCGAGTTGAAGAAATTCCGCATCAACAGCATATTGAAAATGCCGGTGATTGACGGAACGATGATCCAGAAGTAAATCCACGCGTATTTGCCTGCGCCCGACGTGATCGACAACGTATTGCCCAGATTCGCGTAAATCGCATAGGACGAAGCCGTGCCGATGACGCCCGGAACCGCCATCCAGAGAAGAAGGAACTTCATGAAGAAGTTTTTCCCTTTGAAATTCAGGAAGACGACCGCGTAAGCCGTCATCATGTCGACGATCAGGGTGAGAAGCACGCCGGCGAACGTCGACCACAGCGAGTTCAGCATCCAGATCGGCATCTTGTCGATCGTGCCGTCGCGGATGATGAATCCGGTATAATGCTTCAACGTCCATTCGCTCCAACTCGAAGGAAAGATGCTCTCCGGGTGAAGTTGGAGATCGGCGTCGGATTTGAACGAAGTTCCCAGCATATACAGAAGCGGAAACGCCCAGAGGATCGAAACGATCAGAAGAACGACGAACGAGACGATTTTCTCTTTACGCCGCGTTATTTCCGATTTCGTCCGTTTTCTTTTTTTCGTCGCCACTGCCATGCTATTCACCACCCCGTCCCAGTCCGGCTTTTGAAGAAGCGAGGAACTGCTTTTCTTTTACGTAATGCCTGTATTCGTCCGTCCGGAAGGAACGGTGTCTTCTTTCCGCCATGACGCGCCGTTCCAGCACGCTGAAAGCCATCACGATCAGACCGAACACCACCGCGCAGGCGCAGATGAATCCGGTCTGCGAAGCGTAATTGATCGAAGACAGCCATTTCTGAATGAACATCATCGGCGAAACCAGTTCGCTCGCGTTTTCGATCTCGTTCAGAACGACCGGCTGTCCGTACAGATTCAGATACCCGATCAGGGAATTGAAAAGGCAGATGCCGATCGACGCCTTGATGTTGGGAAGCGTGACGAAACGGATCAGTTTCATTCGGTTTCCGCCGTCCATTTCGCAGGCTTCGTACAACGATTTCGGGACATCGCGCAAAGCGCCGGTGAAGATGACGAAATTCGTTCCCGTCTGCCACCAGATCGAAGCGATCAGCATGACGAGCCAACGGAGAAAATCGCCGTCGAACGGCTTGCCCGAAAGCCACTTGATCTCAGTGCCGAACCACGCGTTGATCAAACCCGAACTGTCTCCGGCAAACATATTTCCGAAGATGATGCCGACGATCGTGATCGATACGACGCTGGGAAGGTAGATGATCGCGCGGAACAACTTGTATCCCGGCGGTTTCATGTTCATGAAGTAAGCCAGTACCAGCGGAATGACGATGATGCAGGGGACGGCCGCCAGATCGAACAGGAGCATCGTCGCAAACGACTTCCAGAACTGACGGGAAACGCTTAAATCGAAATTGAAGAGATTCCGGTAATTGGTCAGCCCGATAAACGCATTGTTCGTTCCGTCGTACGGGTTGTATTTCATGAAAGACATCAGGAAACCCATCACGAACGGAATCAAGGTAAAAAGGACGAAAACGATGACGTACGGGCTGATTAAAGCAAAAGCAAGAAGGGCTTGCCTTCTCTTGCTCTTGTTCATTTCCTTTTTCCTGACGTTCACACCCTGACTCGCCATACCTTACATCTCTAAGAAATCGATGACCGCATTGACCGCGTCCGCCGCGTCTTTGATGATCTTGTCGTCATTCGCCGCGTTGTTGCTGTTTCTTACCGAAGAGAACAGCGAAGTGATCTGAGCAAACGTATCTTCGTAGTACGGCGTGTTTCCCGGACATTCAAAGGAGTTGATATCCGGATAGAACTGCGTGATGTAGTTCTCCACATAATCGTTGCTGAGATAGGTGTTGTCGTTGCCGACGATCGTCGAAGCGCTGATATGGCCGGCTTCCGCCCAGGCGGTGCCGACGGAGGCGTCTTGCGTAAACCATTTCATAAATTCGAGAATCGCCGCTTTCTTGTTGATCGAACGAACCGTTTTACTCATCGCGAAGAAGTGGGAATCCCCGAAAATCTTGCTTCCGTCGGCGGACGAACTCAACGCGAACCAGTTGGAAAGCGAAGTTCCTCCGATCCGGTCCGACATCACCGCCGCGGTGGAAAGACCGCCGTTCTGCGAACCATAAGCCTCGAAGATCGACGTGCTGTTCCACGGCATACCGACGAGGAAAAGCGCCTTGTTGCCCAGAAAGTTGTTGAGCGCCGCCGATTCGGACATCGTGTAGGAAGCCAAGGCAGGCGTATGAGTGGTCAGATCGCGGATCGACTGGATTCCGGCCTTGAAAGCCGCGCGGTTGGTTTCGTCGCTGTACCAGTCCGCCCGGTAGGTATCGTTGTAAAAATGCCCGCCGTTCTGCACGATCGCCGTCGGAAAGACGTACATCGAGAAGAAGTCCAGCGAAGTATCCCATGCGATCGGAAGAATGTTTTCTCCTTGCGCCACTTTATCGCAGAGTTCGATCAGTTCTTCGTGGTTCGTCGGAAGAATTCCGCCGTATTTGTCCAGCAATTGCTTATTGTAATAGACCACTTCGCTCTGCGCGTCGATCGGCACGCCGAAGGTGTATCCGTCGTAATCCAGAGAGGAATATTTCGCCAATCCCGACGCGTAATCGTTCATCGAAATTTCGATTCCCGAGGCTTCCATCGCCTCGTCGAACGGCTGAATCAGTTTGTTTTTCACAAAGGATTTATGCCCTTTCTGATGCGACATCAGAAGGTCAGGCGCATTGGAATTGTTGGCGATCTGCTGAGCGACCGTGCTTTCGTAGGTCGACTGGTTGACCGAAGTAACGCTGACGTTGATTTTTCCGCGATATTCCGCGTTGAATTCCGAAATCAGTTGGTTGAACGCGGCCAGATCTTCGCCGTTGACGACGGTCGTCAACGAGATGTCCACGTCCTCAAACACCACTTCTCCGTTTTCTTTCTGCAACGTTCCGGTCGTACTCCACCAGGCGTCCTTGATTTCGGTCTTTCCGCTACTGGAATCCTGAACGGAATCCCCCCCGGAAGAAGGATCAGCGCTCGTAGAAGGATCTTTCTTGCCTCCGCACGAAGAAAGCATCAGAAGGCTTAAAGCCGCTACGCAAAGTTTTTTGTATTTTTTCATCTTGATTTTCTCCTTTCCGGCGTCAGTTTTTCTGCAAATGCAGAACGAATCCGCCGTTTTTGACTAAACTCAGATTTTCCTTGTCCGCGCGTGTCAGCGTTTTACTCGATTTGACGATGCTCTTGTAATCGTCGCCGTCGGTGTAGACCGTCGCGGTGTAGGAACCTTCGTCCAGGAACGAAAGATCGATTTCGACGTCGCGTTCGAGAACCGCGTTGATGCCGGCGATGAACCAGTCGTTCCCCTTTCTCCTCGCGACGATGAAATAGCCGTCGAGTTCTCCGCCGATGTAGACCATATCGTCGTAAGTCGCCGGAAGCGCCTTATAGAACGCGTTGTATTCTTCTTTGGCATACGTCGAGGCATAATCCGCCATAGACGGCGCGCCCGACTCGTAAAGCACGGCAAGAGCCATCTGATGACCGACCGTCATTCCCTTGCTCAAAGGGGAAACCACCGGCGTGAAATCGCTCGGACCGACGATCGCGCGGGTGAACATCGAATTGACCGTGATCGAAGAATCGACGCTCTTGAATTCGTTGCCGCGAACCCCTTCGCGATTGATCACGTGCGGGTAAACTCTCCGCTCGCCCGTCGGCTTGTTCGAGCCGTGACAATTGACGACCATCTGCAATTTCGCGGTTTCCTGATAAATGGTTTCGTACCATTTGATCGTCTCGATATCCTCGCCCTGATGGCTCGGATTCGTCGCGTTCTGTCCGTCGAAGAAGTCGATCTTGATTCCGTCGACGCCGTAACTCTTCCAGGTCCGGAGTTTCTGGATCAGAAGCGCTTCGCTTCCGTTGGCGAAATCCGTCAGCGCGTTGCACCAGACGAGAACTTTGACGTTTCTTTCATGCGCATACTGCACGAATTCTTTAAAAGCCGTGACATCGAGCGAGGAATTCCACCCGCCGTCGAGAATCGTATAAGTCCAGCCCATCGACTGGGCCAGATCGACGTATTCCCGTTGCAGATCGTAATCGTTCTGCGGCTTGGTTCCGGTATAGATCAGCCAGTTCCACGCGGTAACGCCCGGTTCCACCCAATCGTAATCGTAAATCTTCTTTTCTTCTTCGCTGAGCGTGTCGTAATCGTCCGGCTTGTAGTATTCCGCATCGTCGTAGACTTTTTCGACCAATTCGCTTTCCGTGACTTCTTTCAGCGTTCCGGTGATTCCCACCCGCCATGGCGAGGTGAACGGATACGCGACGACGTTGTCCGGATTGGCGACGCCGGCCGGCGAATGAACGGTTTGGAGAATCCCCGTTTCCTCGTATTCGCTCGGTTCTTTCAGGAAAGAGCCGTAGTAGCCGCTTCCGATGAGACCGGATTCGGTGATCAGCGAATACAGATCGCTTTTTCCCGCCTGATAGAGCATCGGCATCGAAATGTATTTTCCCGAAAGACTCGCGCTCTTTCTCCGCGTGTAGGCTTCTTCGTAAGAGAAGCAGTTCAATCCCGATGTATTCGTGGTATACGGCTGAATCCACGTCGTCGAACTTTCCGGCAAAGCGAAGAACGAATTCTCGTTGAGAACGGTGAACGTCCCCTCGCTTCCGTCGGATTTGTAAATATCGTATCGGAACGCATAGCCGTCGTCGTAGGCCCGCATCGTCAGATCGAGCGCGAATTCAAGCCCGTTCAGCGTCAGCACGATTTCGTTGAAGGCGTCTTCGACTTCGCTGTGGCGTCCCGAAATATTGGAATAGGTCAGCGAGACCGACCGCCTTTCGATCTTTTCAAACGTCAGCATCTGACTCAGATTTTCTTCTTCGAGTTCAAATCCTAACGACGAATTCTCGACGATCGGCACTTCGTTCTTCCGGACGCTGTACGATAAACTTCCGAAGTCGTCGAGAACGACCTGCGCTTTCAACGCCGAATCCGGCGATTCCACTTCAAAGATCTGTCCGCTGACGAGACTCCCGGAGGAAGACGACGAAGACGGGTTTTCTTCTGACGACATTCCCTCCGAAGAAGAAGGGGTTTTGTTTCCCGAGCAACCGCCTAAAAACAGCGCCGCCAGAAGGAAGAGATTCAGGGTTTTTGTTCGTTTACTCATCTTGCACCTCCCCGATTACAATTGAGGAACGATGCTTTCTTTCAAAGCGTCGACCGTGATCGGCACCATTTCGTCGGTTTCTTCGTCCAGCAAACTGAGGAGAAGTCCTTCCGCCGCCGTCTGGTTGAAAATATTCTTTTCGTTGACGTGTCCGTCGAACGTGATGAAGTTTTCCGGATCGCCGATTTGTTTCAATAATTGAACGTAACTGTTGGTCGAATTCTGGAAATCTGCCGATTCGACGACGTCTTTCCGAAGCGGATACCAGCCTACCTTGCCGAAATCGCCCGAATTCCGACTGACGTAATCGACGAATTTCGCCGCGGCCGCCAACTGGGTCAGTCCGACGTTTTTCGCCTTGTAGAATTCAAAGCCGACCTGTTGCAACGGAATCGCGTTGAC
>UMKG01032874.1_pt1 | contig 65336 bp, 63 predicted proteins | sample 1966261 | NCBI WGS metagenome assembly UMKG01 (sample SAMEA4836169, study PRJEB28245) | human gut metagenome | biome: gut microbiome; material: fecal sample | place: Denmark | collected 2008 | reverse complement strand
AGATAGCAGCCTTAAACCGCGCTTGCCTGTGCGGTGGTTTTTTAAAAACGATGAACGAAGATACGAAATGGATGAAAATGGCTTTGAAAGAAGCCGAGAAAGCGGCGAAGATCGACGAAGTTCCCGTCGGCTGTATTCTCGTGCGCGATGGAAAAGCGATCGCGCGGGGGCATAACACGAGAGAAAAAGAGCATTTCGTCGCCGCGCATGCGGAAATCAATGCGATCCGGAAAGCGGAAAAAAAGGTCGGGGACTGGCAATTGAACGATTGTGTACTTTACGTCACATTAGAACCCTGCCCGATGTGCGCCGGGGCGATTTATCAGTCGCGGATACGGAAAGTGGTTTTCGGCGCGCCCGATCGGAAACAAGGCGCTTTGGGTTCCTGCATGAACCTGTACGAAGTGCAGAGTCTCAATCACTTCCCGGAAGTCGAAAGCGGCGTGCTGAAAGAAGAATGCGCGGAAATGCTGACGACCTTCTTTCGGGAAAAGCGCAAAAAAAGGATAAAAAATGAGATTATTCAAACAATAAGCATCGGTGAAAGCGAATGAAATTTTTTCAGACCGTCCGAAAAGCGATGCAATATGCGGGAATGCTCTTTTTTTTATTTCTATTCAGCACGATCATCACCTCTTTCGTCTACTATCAGCACCGCGTCGATCGTCTGGACGACCTTCGCAACGTCGAAATCTTTCAGAGCGAAGAAGTCCTTTCTTTCCGTTGCTACGGGGATCGGCAGTTGAATATCGAAGTGGAATACCGGGAAGAAAAATCGCCGGCGTACGTGATGATGGTTGCGTATTACTATTTCGATCGGTATGCGGAGCCGGTGCAACTCTTCGATTTTACCGACGGCTTTCTTCTGACCGTCGATTCAAACGGTATTCTAATCCTTTCCGTTTACGAAAAGGAGAATGTCGATAAAACGCATTTTTTGTCGATTGAACGGTAAAGCCGATTTTGAACTTTCTTGTCGGCTTCAACCGTTTTCAAACGCGGCATATCCTCTTTTTCCGCATGAATTTGGAAATTATGATTTATTTTTGTTTCAAAAAGCAAAGTACTAAAAAATTACTAAGAAAAAAATCTGAAAACCAGGAAAATCCATCTCAAAAAATTACATCGATATTTTTTCAGAATTCGGTTGATTTTTCTGATTGGCGAATGGTAATATAGGGGCACACTCCCATCAAGCAGAATAATAGCTTTGGAGATGTTTAAAAGGTAAGAAAATCTATTTTTCTTTGCGCCATTTTCAGGATTACGGCGAAAATCAGACGGAGGTTAAGGGTATGAAAGTGATTAAACGCAGCGGTGTGGAAACCAAATTCGATGTGAACAAGATCATCTTGGCGATTTCAAAAGCCAATCAGAGTACTGAACCGGAGCATCGGATTTCCGATGAAGAGATTCGGAGAATCTCCGAAAATATCGCCGCGCAGTGCAAAAAACTTCGGAAATCGATGAACGTCGAAGAGATTCAGGATCTCGTCGAAAACGAACTGATGAGCGAAGGCACGCACGAATTGGCGAAGAATTACATTACTTATCGGTACAGTCGCGCCCTTGTGCGGAAAGCGAATACGACCGACGCGCAGATCATGAGTCTGATCGAATGCAACAACGAAGAAGTCAAGCAGGAGAATTCCAACAAGAATCCGACCGTCAATTCGGTGCAGAGGGATTATATGGCTGGCGAGGTCAGCAAAGACATCACCAAACGGTTTCTTTTGCCGGAAGACGTCGTGGAAGCCCACGAAGAGGGAATCATTCACTTTCACGACGCCGACTATTTCGCCCAGCATATGCACAATTGCGATCTGGTCAATCTGGAAGATATGCTTCAAAACGGGACCGTCATTTCCGGGACGCTGATCGAAAAGCCGAAGAGTTTTTCCACCGCCTGCAACATTGCCACGCAGATCATCGCGCAGGTAGCGTCGAGCCAATACGGCGGGCAGTCGATTTCACTGTCCCACCTGGCGCCTTTCGTGCAGGTGAGCCGCGATCGGATCACCAAAGAGGTGCAGGAAGAAAGCCGTCTGACGGGACTCGAACTGAGCGAAGAGCAGATCGGCATCATCGTCGAACGGCGTCTTCGCGATGAGATCAAGAAAGGCGTTCAGACCATTCAGTATCAGGTGGTTACGCTGATGACGACCAACGGACAGGCTCCGTTCGTGACCGTGTTCATGTATCTCAACGAAGTCAAAGATCCGAAAGTGCGCGAAGATCTCGCCCTCATCATCGAAGAGTGCCTGAATCAGCGCTACGAGGGCGTCAAAAACGAACAGGGCGTCTGGATCACGCCGGCGTTCCCGAAACTGATCTACGTTCTGGAAGAAGACAATATCCGCGAAGATTCCAAATACTGGTATCTGACGAAACTGGCTGCGAAAGTGACGGCCAAGAGAATGGTCCCGGATTACATTTCCGAGAAGAAGATGCTCGAATACAAGATCGACAAAAACGGAAACGGAAATTGCTATCCGTGCATGGGGTGCCGGAGTTTCCTGACGCCTTATGTGGACGAAAACGGGAAACCGAAGTATTACGGTCGTTTCAATCAGGGCGTGGTAACGATCAATCTGGTCGACATCGCCTGTTCCTCGAATCGGGATCACGATAAATTCTGGAAGATTTTCGACGACCGCATGAATCTCTGCCATCGGGCGCTTCAAGCCCGGCACAACCGGCTGAAAGGCACGCTTTCCGATGTCGCGCCGATCCTCTGGCAGTACGGAGCGATCGCGCGCTTAAAGAAAGGCGAAAAGATCGATAAACTTCTTTACGGCGGCTATTCCACGATCTCTTTGGGATACGCCGGTCTCTGGGAAACCGTTTACTATATGACCGGAAAGAAGATGACCGAGCCGGAGGGAACGGAATTCGGTCTGAAAATCATGGAAAAACTCAATGAATATACGGGGAAATGGAAGAAAGCGGAGAACATCGACTACTCCCTTTACGGAACGCCGTTGGAAAGCACGACGTATAAATTCGCCCGGTGCCTGAAAAAACGTTTCGGCATCATCGAAGGCGTCACGGACAAGAACTACATCACCAACAGTTATCACATTCACGTTACCGAACCGATCAATGCGTTTGAAAAACTGATCTTTGAGTCCAGATTCCAGAAACTCTCTCCGGGCGGCGCGATCAGTTACGTCGAAGTGCCGAACATGCAGAACAACATCGAAGCGGTTCTCGAAGTGATCAAATGCATTTACGAGAACATCATGTACGCCGAACTGAATACCAAGAGCGATTACTGCCAATGCTGCGGCTACGACGGGGAAATTCTGATCGTCAAGGACGAAGACGGAAAACTGGTCTGGGAATGTCCGCGGTGCGGAAACCGCGATCAGTCGAAACTCAACGTCGCGCGAAGAACCTGCGGCTATATCGGCACTCAGTTCTGGAATCAGGGCCGGACCGAAGAAATCAAGGAAAGAGTGCTTCACCTTTGATATGAAATTCGGCGAAATCAAAAACTGCGATATCGCGAATGGTCTCGGCGTCCGTGTCTCCTTGTTCGTCTCCGGTTGCACGCATCATTGCGAAGGGTGTTTCAATCAGGTCAGTTGGGATTTCGATTACGGCGAAGAGTTTACCGATGAAGTTCAGGAGCATATTCTGGAATGGATGCGTCCTTCGTTTATCGCCGGGCTGACGCTTTTAGGCGGAGAGCCGATGGAACCGTCCAACCAGAAAGCGTTGCTTCCGTTTCTGAAAAAAGTCAAAGCAAGGTATCCGAAAAAAAATATCTGGCTCTATTCCGGATATCTTTTTGAACGCGACATTCTGGGAACCTCCCGGATTCATTCCCCGACGACCGATGAACTGATCGCTTTGATCGATGTCCTCGTCGACGGAGAATTCGTTCTGGAAAAGAAGGACATCGCCTTGAAATTCCGCGGTTCTTCCAACCAGCGGATCATCGACGTGAAAGCATCTTTGAAAAGAGGGGAGACTGTTTTGGTTGAATCTTTGATGAAAGACTCTTTATAATGAAGATAATCGAAAGGATCTTTGATTTATGAGAAAACTGTTGAAATTCATCGGAGTCTTGATCGCGTTCGTTCTCGTCGTGGTGCTGGCTTTGGGGATCACATTGGTCTGTTGCCTGTACGATACAAGCGATAAAACGCCGGAAGAAATCCGCGCGAACGCGTATCCGGTCGAATATCTCGCCGAAAGGGAACTCTTCCGCTCGGTCAAAGACATCGCTTCGACAAGTTCGGTCGATTTCTCGCTGGATTCGACGGCATTGAACGAAATCGTCTATGCGGTCGTCTCGGGACTGAATGTGGATCCGGTGAAGATCGAAGGCGCCTATTGTCAGATCGACGAAGAAGGTGCCGTTACGGCGGAAATACCGGTTTCCGTGTTCGGGTTCAAGTCCTGTCTGAAAGCCAAAGTCGATTTTAACGAAAACGAAGAAACCCTCTCCCTTCGGATCGTCGATGCGAAAGTCGGTAAAGTATCCTTGACCTATTCGCTGTTCAAAGACATTCTGAAAGCCAATCTTTCGGCCGGGCAGATCGAAGAACAACTGAAACAGATCGGATTCGAGACGACGGTCGATCTGGAAAATCTGACTTTCACGATCGGTAAATCGAGTCTGGTCGGATTCCTGACGGATCAGGTCGAAACGGGAAGCGAATCGGTTTATACGGTCTTGCTCGACGATATCTTCAATGATCGGAACATTTCGTACCGATGCGGAGACGATTCGCGAATCGGGTTCAGCGTCGACGTTTCCGATTTTGCCTACGATGTCGTCCGTGACGGAGAAATCCTTTATCCGATCGATTATGAATTTGCCAGAGAAAGCGCGCGGAATCACGAGGCGTTCAGCGAAGAAAATGCGCCGGCGCTATTGAATTATTATGTTTTGGGATATGACCGTTTGCCGGAGGAATACGTTTCTATCATCGATCGTCTGGAACTGGACAAGAATTATCCGGGCGTGAAGAACCGCGACGAACTGGACGCCGGCGAATTGATTCTGGAACAGACGGCGGCGATGGATTTGAATCAGGTCATTCTGAACCGGGAAATGGATGTTTACATCACCGAGGATCATTTCGATCAGTTTTTCTCGACCAGTGAGATCATCGGACAAAGTTATGTTCTCTCGTTTGAAGATCAGATTGTCTTCATTTCCTGCGAGAGCCTGATGATGGATATCGAGCGCAACCAAATGAAACTGTCCGTCGTCCTGTCGGTCAACGGAAAAAGGTTGATTGCCGGCCTGACTTTTGACAGTGAAGACAATCCGGATTCCTACATCGAAGGAACGTTGGTCGATGTCTCTTTCGGAAAAGACATTTTCAATCCGGATCTGTACGACGATCTGCTGAGTTCGGTCAACGACCTGATCGATCTGAACTGGCTGACGATTCACCCGTCTGAAAGGACGGTGCTCGTGGATCTGACGGCGGTTTTCGCGGAAAACGAATTGATCGCTCAGTTGATCGCGATGAACTTCAACTGCCATTCTTCTTTCACCGAAGACGGAAGATTGCTGATGACGTACTCGATGTAAGGAATTCGTGAAAAAGGAAAAAGACGGGTTTTAGATATCCGTCTTTTCTTTGACGAACTCGGCGCAGGAATGGATTCCGAAAGGGATTCAATGAAAAAATGCGCGCGCCTGACTTCTTTTTCGCAAAAAACGCTTGCTCTTGATTCCTATCTTTGCTATGATTAACACGCTTACTTTAAACCCACAGGAGGTTTAAGGCGGAAGGAGATTAAGCTAATGAAAAACGGAATCCATCCTAATTATTACCGTACGAAGGTTACCTGCGTAACCTGCGGCAACACCTTTGAAACCGGTTCGACCGTGAAAGAAATCCGGGTCGACACCTGTTCCAATTGCCATCCGTTCTATACGGGTAAACAGAGATTTACTCAGGCGGACGGACGCGTTGATCGCTTCATGAAGAAATACGGAATGAAATAAGGAAGAACCGTCATCGCATGACGGTTTTTTCAAATCAGAGAGGAGAAGTTATGGCAAAAAGATTTTATGTGACCACGCCGATTTATTATCCCAGCGCGAAACTGCATATCGGACATGCGTACTGCACGACGCTGTGCGATACGATTGCCCGTTATCACCGCTTGAAGGGGGATGAAACGTATTTTTTGACCGGCACGGACGAGCACGGAGAAAAGATACAGAAAAATGCGGAAAAGGCCGGAAAAACACCTCAGCAATTCGTCGATGAGATCGTCGACGGAGTGAAGAAGTTGTGGACGAGCCTTCAAATCAGCAACGACGATTATATCCGGACGACGGAGAAAAGGCATATCGAAGTCGTGCAGAAGATTTTCAGCCGGCTTTTGGAACAGGACGATATTTATCTTGGGGAATATGAGGGCTGGTACTGCACGCCGTGCGAATCCTTCTGGACGGATACGCAAGTCGGCAAAGAACACCTCTGTCCCGACTGCGGAAGACTGGTGCACAAAGATAAGGAGAAAGCCTATTTTTTCAGAACGAGCAAGTATTCGGAAAGACTTTTGGATTTTTATGCGAAAAATCCGGATTTCATCACGCCGGAATCCAGAAAAAGCGAGATGATCAACAACTTCATTAAACCGGGACTCGAAGATTTGTGCGTATCCAGAACGACTTTTTCGTGGGGAATTCCGGTCAGTGAGAATCCGGAACACGTCGTCTATGTGTGGCTGGATGCTCTGATCAACTATATTTCTGCGTTGGGATATCTGTCCGAAGACGACGGAAAATTCCGGAAATTCTGGGGGGAAGATACGGAAATCATTCATCTGGTCGGAAAGGAAATCACCCGTTTTCATGTCATTTACTGGCCGATTCTTCTGATGGCTTTGGGATTGCGGTTGCCGGATCGCGTGTTTGTTCACGGATTGCTGATGACCAAAGACGGCAAGATGAGCAAATCCAAAGGCAACGTCATCGCCCCCGAACCGCTGATCGAGCGGTACGGGCTGGACGCGGTGAGATACTATCTGGTCAGAGAAATCGTATTCGGATCTGACGGGCAGTTCACCCCGGATCAGTTCGTCGAAAGAATCAATACCGATCTGGCTAACGATTTCGGGAATCTTCTGAGCCGGACCGTTTCGATGATCGTCAAATACTTTGACGGGGTCGTTCCGGAGTATCAGGGAAATCTGAACGATCTGGATGAAGAACTGGAAAAAACCGGGAAGGAAACGATCGAAGAATACAACCGGAAGATGGAAAGCCTGCAAGTAACCGAAGCCATAGAGACGGTGATGAATTACGTTTCCCGCGCGAATAAGTATATCGAAGAAAGCAAACCGTGGGCTTTGGCGAAAGACGACACGAAAACAGACGCGTTAAAATCAGTCATGAATCATCTGGCGAATGCGTTGAGACAAAGCGCGATCATGCTGAGCCCCGTCTTGCTGCACGCGACGGAAGAACTGTTCGCGCAATTGGGAATCGATCCGCTTCTAAGGTCGTTTGATTCGCTGACGAAAGTTGACGCGATGGGGTCTCAGAAAGTGACGAAAGGCAATCCGTTGTTCCCGAGACTGGACGTGCCGAGTGAAACCGAGTACGTCCGCGCCTTGATTCAGGGAAAATAAAAAATCCGAAAGGAAACGAAACAGGATTCCGGACGGAGAAAAGAAAAAAGACACAGCAGAGAGACTGTGCCTTTTTTAGATTGACCGTTAAACCGAATTTTTGGTTCGCGTCCGATTCGGAAAAGAGAAAGATTTATTCGATTTCGATTTTTTTATCGAGAATGTAAATCGTCAGGAAATAGAAACCGAACATTTCGACGATCAACAGGATAAAGGACCATACGGAAAAGAGCGAAGCCGACAAATTTTCCACAGCCTCCGGTTGAACGTTTCTCAGATTGATGGCCAGCAGTTTAGCGTCTGTATCGATAGCAATCAGAATTTGAATCGGATCGAAGATCTCTTCAAGAACGGACAGAATGATGCCGATACCGATATAGATGACGATCGCGAATAAAAATCGTTTGTTTCGGGTAATTCCCGTATTGGCCGCGGCGAAGACGAACTGAATCAGAACGAGTCCGGCGAGAACTTCCACCAGATCATAAAGAGAAGAGAGGAAAAACGCGAGAGGGTTGTGAAACAGCATCTCAAATTCCGACGAAACGCTGTTTAAAAGAGACGAGGCTGTATCCGGACTGATAAACGCGGTAACTAAGAGCAAGGCGATGAAAATACTGACGGCGAATCCGATGATATAGATGAACAAAGTGAGAATTTTACTGAGAATCAGTTCGTGCGATGAAATGGGAATCGAGTGCGTCAGATAACCTTGTTTTCCGTAAACCGAAGTATTGCTGATCCGGAGAACATAGACGAGGTACAGAACGGCGATTGCCAGAATCGACCCGGAAAAGAGAATCGTCATCAGGCTTAAAAAAACCTGATTTTGCATTGAAACCGATAATCCGAGAAGAAATCCGAGAACGATAATGATTCCGTACAAGGAACAAAATTCCTTCCAGGTGTCTAAGAAATTGTGCTTTAAAAGTCTGCCAAACATTTGAAATCCTCCCTGAATAATTCATCGATCGTCTTTCCGGTTTCTGAAACCGTATCGCGGACGTTTCCGAATCGGACGATGTTTCCTTTCTTGATAAAAAGAAAGTCGTCGAGTATTCTTTCGGCATCTGCGATGAGATGCGTGGAAATCAGAATGGTCGCAGACGGATTGTAGTTTTGAAGAATCAAATCGAAAATCACGTCGCGCGCGGCAGGATCGACGCCGGCGATCGGTTCGTCGAAGATGTAGAGCAAGGCATTTCGAGATAAGGTCAAAATCAGTTGCAGTTTTTCCCGGTTTCCTTTGGATAAAGCCTTGAATCGTCTGTCTAACGGAATATCCAGTTTATCGATTAAGCGTAGCGCCTTGCTTCTGTCGAAATCCTTGAAGAAATCTCCGTAATAAGAAACGGCGTATTTAACCGTCCAGGTCGGCGCGATGAAGTCGGTATCGGGAAGATAAGAGATGATTTCTTTGGTTTTCGGACCGATTTTATTTCCGTTTACCGTAATTTCGCCTTGATAGTTATGAATCAAACCGGTGAGGATTTTGATTAACGTCGTCTTTCCCGCGCCGTTCGGACCTAAAAGACCGATGACCCTTCCGGGAGAGATTTGCAGATTGATGCCGTTCAAGGCGATATTGCCTTTGCCGTAAGTTTTCGTCAGATTGTGGATATTGATTAAAGTTCCGTCCATATACGACTCCTTTTGTACCCTCTATTCTATCGGAAATCCGAAGAAATATGAAATAAAATAATGAAAAAATCAGGATTTATTCTATAATGGATAGAAAGGAAAGAGGCAGAACGAAGGTATGTCGAAGAAACTGAATAAAGAAATCGTATTCAACGCGGTGTGCGAAAACCTTTCTTACGATGGGAAAGGCTGTATCAAATACGACCACCATGTCGGTTTTTTTTCGAATCTTCTGCAAGGAGAGGAAGGCGAATTCGTCATGACGCATTATAATTCCAATCGGTTTTACGGGTATATGCGCAAAATGACGAAGATTTCTCCGGAAAGGGTCGAACCGGTTTGCCCGTATTTCTCTTCTTGCGGCGGTTGTTCTTTGCAACATATGAATAATGCGGCACAGTTGAAATTCAAGAAAACACAGGTAGAGGAATGCCTCAGACGCATCGGAGGTTTCAAGGATGTCGTCGTGGACGATACAGTCGGCATGGAAAATCCTTTTCACTATCGGAATAAGGTTCAGGTTCCGGTAAGAAAGGGGAAAAACGGAAAAATTCTGACAGGTTTTTTCAAGGAAAACTCGCACGATATCGTTGAAATCGACAGTTGTTGCATCGAAAACGAAGATGCCGAAAAGATCGTCAAGACAATTAAAACCTTAATGGAAGAAATGAAAATTGAACCGTACGATGAAGAAACGGATCGAGGAATCATAAGGCACATTCTGGTTCGGACGAGTTTTCATTTTCCGGAAGCGATGGTCGTTTTGGTTTGCCGGGAGAATTCGATTCCGAACGAGAAAGAATTTATACGGAATCTGGTGGAAAGAGAGCCTGAAATCGTTACAGTGATAAAGAACATCAACCCGCGTCGGACAAATGTCATACTCGGAGAAAAGGAGAGGGTTTTATACGGGAAAGGCTATATTCAGGATGAATTATGCGGCGTTCGTTTCCATATATCCGCGAAGTCTTTTTATCAGGTCAACCCGATTCAGACGGAAAGATTATATCGAACGGCTATCGAATATTCGGAACTTACAGGATCTGAAAAAGTACTGGATGCGTACTGCGGGATCGGTACGATCGGAATGATTGCTTCGCCCTATGCCGAATCGGTCGTCGGAGTGGAAATCGTCTCGGAAGCGGTTGAAGACGCTGAGAAAAACGCGGCAAGAAACCGAATCGGCAATATTTCGTTTGCATGTCAGGATGCCGGCGAATTCCTTTTGGAGCGGGCCCGAATGGGCGAGAGGTTCGATGTCGTCATCATGGATCCGCCGAGAAAAGGATCGGATGAGGCTTTTCTGTCTTCGTTAATTCAGACAAAGCCGAGAAAAATCGTCTATATCTCGTGCAATCCTTCTACATTGGCGAGAGATTTAAAATACCTTTCTTCCGGGTACGAAATCAAAAAGGTTACGCCCTTCGATATGTTTGCGCAGACCTATCACGTGGAGACGGTAGTTCTTTTGTCTAAGAAAGTTCCGAACGATTATTTGGAAGTAAGTGTCGAATTGGACGATGATTTTCTAACGAAAGCGGAAGCCAAAGGTATCTAAGACCAGATAAAACAATATATTTATGAAAAATATAAAATTAAGGTTTCAAGTTTGTATATTGCACAAGTAAAGGATTCTTGTGGAATAAAAGAGCGGGAAAACTATAACCACTCAAAGAGAAGCGATGGTAAGCAACCGCAAGTTCCAGATAATAAAAGGAAACTGATTTTAGAAGCATTAGAGTTTTATAAAATGATATAATCCTGACTTTTTATAGTTAAGGAAAGAAAAAAGTAGAAAAAGATCCGGATAATTCAAGCATTTTTCTACTTTTTCGTTTAAAAGAAAATGTAGTCTTTTTTTCAGAATTTTTAGAAAATATTTTTAGATAATTTAATCACTTTTTTACATACGCATTTGATAAAGCCCGCGAGGATAAGAATAGATCAAGGACATTGAACGCTTATAAGGACATGGGGAAGGAACCTGAGTTCTACGACAGCGAGAACTTCTTCATCGTTTATTTACCTAACCTCAACTACAATGACGAAATAAATGACCAAATAAATGACCAAATAACTGAGTTGGGTTTATCCATCATAAGGATGGTGAAGAGCAACCCCGGGATAAAGGCCGATAAAATCTATGAAATCCTATCCGCTAACGATAAAGGAATTACGTTGAATATGGTAAGAAACTCAATACGAAGAGAATTAGGCAAGTATATCGAATTGAGAGGCTCCAGGAAAACGGGAGGCTATTATTTGAAAGACAGAGATTGCCAAACAGGCGAGTAACATAAGATCTTCTATTGCTTGCGAACAATCATAATAGGAATCGAGAATTGTCGTGATAAAATCTTGACCATAGAAAAAAACATTCATTTTATTTTTCAATCTCAATCGGAGATTTTCTCATCTTAACGTTGCCGAATCAAAACTATCCGACCTTGATACAATCTTGGCAGATGCCCTTGACGGGATTGACGCCGATATTCTATTTATTGTCAGCAAAACCTCAGACATTATGGCATCAGGAAATTATGCAAAATCTACTGCGTGACCGATTTGGAGGTCTATGTCAATCTCAAAAAGCATGTCAAGTTCATAAGGCATTCCGATCCGGGAGTAAGCATTCTATGAAAGGCGAAGAAGCGCGAATATATGGGTTATCGGCGTTGGATTGCCAGGCTCAACTCTAGCGCAGATTTTAGAAAAGAACGAAGATTTACGATGTAGAACCGTGGACTGCCTCAATAAGATTCCTGTGTTTACGATCAACTGGCGATCATTAGAAGCTGAATGTGATCGAAAAAAATCAAAAGCAAAGTTTTCCATTAAAATTAAGGGAAACCATTGTTTGGCATACCTGCTATAATGAATTTGAAAGAATGAGGGTATAGCCATGCAAGAAAAATTCTCGATTTGGTCGTCGTACTGGATTGATCTTTCTCCGGAAGAAGCCGTGTTGGAAATGGAAAAATGCGGGATCGAATATTCTGAATTATCGGACGAACACGGACTGACATTATTACAAAGAGATGAAAACGAAAGAAAAACGGGGGAACTTTTTAAACAATTTTCAGAACAACATCATGTATCCTTCCCGCAGGGCCACTTGTGGTTAGGAATTCATCTTTGCGACGAAAAAAAAGAGACGATACCGATTTTGAAACGGTGGATCAATTTATTTGAAGCCATCGGCATTCAAAAAATGGTACTGCATTTGGATATTCTTTCGGATCGGAAAGATCTTTCCGTACAGGAAAAAATGGATTTGAACGTGAACGCTTTGAGGCAATTAAAAGAGTTTTTAAGCGATAAAGAAATTACCATCTGCTTAGAAAATCTTTATGACCTTTTCAGCGATATCGATCCTCTGCTTGCGATCATTCGTCAACTAAATGACAGGCATTATGGAATTTGCCTGGATACAGGGCATCTGAATTGTTTCGGGAACAAAGACCAGGAAGCCTTTATTCTTCGTGCAGGTTCTTTACTTCAAGCCTTGCATATTGCAGATAACGAAGGCACTCATGATCAGCATCTGATGCCGTTTGGGAAAGGAACGGTAAATTTTCAGAAAGTATTTGCTGCCTTGAAAAAACAAGGCTATGACGGCTTGTATAACTATGAGATTCCGGGAGAACGCTCTATTCCGTTGGAACTTCGCGCGATCAAACTCGAATACATCAAAAAAGCGTTTCAATGGATGTGTGAAAATTATAAAAATTTCTAATGTCTTTCCGGAGAGTCAAAAGTCTCGCAGAATCTCCCGTGAAAACTCGGTTCAATGTTCTGAATATGTAAGTGCGTGATATCGCTGTATCTTAAAAGGCGGAACTGTACGATGCCCTTTTCTCTTTCCTCGCTGACAATGGTAGTAATACCGGTCGGCTGACATTCGAATTGCTGACAGAGAACCACATAAGGAATGTTCAGAAGATGTGAAAGCAGAACGGACATCATCCCGAAATGGCAGAAGAAAATCAGTGTTTTTTCGTTCGAATTCACCGCATCATAACGCCTTCCGTTCCGGATATATCCGTTTTTTTCGAGAACCCGATCAAAAGAAGAAACGACATTTTCGTAAGCAGATCGAATATCCGCGGACTTCATCCAAGGATGATTGAAATAGGCGTCATTGAATAAGTCCCGTTCTTCATAAAAATAGCGCGGATAAAAATCCCAGTTCAGTACTTCTTCCGAGCAATAGGATACCTTGACGGGATGGACGAATTCCTGCAACCAATCCGCTATTTTCAAATCCGTTTTCGGATGATATTTCAAGAATGCTTCCGCAGTTAATTTCGCGCGCGGCAACGGAGAAGAGTAAATTTCGTCAAAAGGTAGATTTCGGTGATACAATCCGAGAGCGTCGGCTTCCAGAAATCCTTTTTCGGTCAGCGTGTTTTTTTCGTAATCCGGTTCGGCGTGGCGTATAATTAAAATTTTCATATCCTTACTCCTGTCTCTTAATTATAAATCGAATGAAATAAAAAAGTCTCAGAGAAATGATATTATTTTTAATGAAAAAGGGCCGCCAAGCAGCCCGCCTATGGGTTCAAAAAATTTTTATTTGAACTCGTAATGTTGTACAAGGTATGTACAACTTTATTTTATTTCTGAATCGGTAATTTTGTTGCTTAATTCTGTTGTATCCCCTATAATGATTTTAGAAGGAGTCATACTATGGGCATAATTGGGCATAATAAAGTATTATGCGGTTTTGATATCGTACGAGCAAGAAAACGCAATAAAGCTCAAGAATCAATCGACTGCCCTAACGAGCTTAAGGCATTGCTACTCAAAGAATTTTCGTATGGGATACGTATCGATTCCGCAATCGATATTATAAAACTCAAAAATTCTGCCGAGAGGTTCAAGGTAACTTTGCCTGAAAATGAGGAATTGTTAAAAGCGCAAATTTTGGCTGGTGGCATATCGTTCGAAGGCAAAATATACTTTTATTCTGACAAAGTTTATTACGGGCTAATACAAAAAATAAAAGATGTTTTTGCGGAAGGTTTTTCCGTAGTTTATTACGAGGAATTATTCAGTAAGAACTTTGATTGGTTTGACGAAAATCATATATCGTCATGGGAATTGCTTCGGGAATTTCTTGATGGAAAAGGCGGCGATTTGTTCATCAGTAAAAATTTTTTGCGTAAAGGGACAGAGCGAATCAATGAAGCCGACGCTGTGGAAAAGGAATTAGAGAGCGTTTGGGGCGATAAACCGATTCATACATACGACGAAATGTACGAACTCTTGCCGTATATCCCGAGCGAAAAGATAAAGCTTTATCTTTCGTATTGTCAAAAATTCGTATGGTCAACATACGAAACATTTGCGTGGATCGATAAGGTGATTATTTCTGAAGAGGAGAAGAAAGCTATTATCGATTATGCTGAAAGCGAGTGTAAACTGAATGGACATGCGTCTATTGCAAATGTACCGCTCGGTAATATCGAGGAAGAGAACTATCAAATTTCTATTACGGCTATCTATGATGCCGTGTACCGCATTGTACTAAGTGACAGATTTTCTATAAACGGCAAGATTCTTACAAAAAACGATGCGGCAATAGATGCGCTTACACTTGCAAAATCTTATTGCGCCGATAAAGAGGAATGTACATTTAAGAGCCTTAACGATTATGTTATTTCCATAAATGGAGCGGAAAACAGACAAATAACTTTCCGCGCCGCATACGAGCAAATGATAAGAATCGACAAGCAGAATTTTGTGGCTGATTACAAAGTGTATTTTGAAGTCGATACTATTGATGAGCTTTTTAAGCAAATGATAAAAGGCGATTTTGCATCTATAAAGAGCATTGCCACATTTATTATGTTCCCCGATTGTGGATATGCATGGACATATTATTTGTTGGAGAGTTTTTGTTATCGGTTTAGTAAGAAGTATCGTTTGGAAGTGATAGGTTTCAATGATAAGAATGCAGGCATTATTGCAAAAAAAGAAGTGAACTTATCATACGTTGATATGCTTGCCGTTACTGCGTTACGTTCGGGATTGGAATTAAGGACAGATATTATCGGCGAATATTTATACAATAACGGTTATATTGCAAGAAAAAGGGAAACTATCCTCAATAATACCTTAGAAAGAGCAAAACAAATGAAGGGGGGCAGATAAATGTATTCGTATACTTTTGACGAAGAAACGGGTGGCATTTTGCTCAATTCCTCGCCTACGGGTTTTTCCAAGGAACCGCGCCCGGTGTACGCAAGTGAAATGGACTTACTTGGATTTTCCGTGTTTTGGGAATATGAACATCAAAACGATACACCTTATATGTGGGTGGAATCCAACGCATATTGGTATAAGGGACAAATAATTGCACGGATCAAGGGTGGAGATTTATATCATGCGCCGATTTTGACGCCCGTAACCGACGATAATGGCAAAGTAGTATTTAGTAGGGATTCGGGCGCACTGCAACCTATGAATATCCCACTCATGTGCAAGAAAAACAAAGAACTTCTTACTACATTGGAAAAGACAACTGTGCAAAAAATCGTGCGTGTGTACGAAAAATACAAGGATAAGCTCGATATTTTTCATGTGGCATTTTCGGGTGGCAAAGATAGTTCAGTATTGCTTGATTTGGTAAAAAAAGCATTACCAAAAGATAGTTTTGTCGTCATTTTTGGCGATACTGGAATGGAGTTCCCAGATACTTACAAAGCGGTGGATTACGCCGAATCGCAGTGCGAAAAGGAGGATCCACCCATAGCATTTTACAGAGCGCGTTCTCACTTTGATCCGGAAGAATCGTGGAAATTATTCGGCCCGCCTGCAAGAGTATTGCGGTGGTGTTGCAGTGTGCATAAAAGTACGCCACAGACTCTTAAAATGAGGGAGATTACAGGCAAAAATAATTATACAGGGCTGGACTTTGTTGGAGTGCGTCGAGAAGAAAGCTTGGCGAGAAGTACTTATGAATATGAGGACTTCGGAAAAAAGCAGAAGGGGCAATACAGCCACAATCCTATATTAGAGTGGACTTCGGCAGAAGTTTGGATGTATATTTTTGCAAACAAAATATATATCAACGAAGCTTATAAAAAAGGCAATTCCCGTGCTGGATGTTTGTTTTGTCCTATGGGTGGTGGACGGAATGATTATATTCAATATCAATCATATCCATATGAAGTAGGTAAATTTATTAGCTTAATAAAAACCATGAATGCGCGAAATAAGGGAGATAATGTTGCCTTATGCTCCTATGTGTCAAATGGCGGATGGAATGCTCGAAAAAACGGAAGAGATCTAACTATTAGTGAAGAGCATTATCGCGAAGAGATTAAAGATGATAAATTGATAATCTCTGTTTCTAATCCACATACAGATTGGCAAGAATGGATAAAAACAGTAGGCCCACTGCCTTTTGAATATCAGATTGTTAATCTCAATAATGGATATAAAGTCATTTGCGATGTTGCAATAATAAAGGATTTTCCAAAAGAAGTTAAACGATTTAAGCAGGTATTTAAAAAGTCCGCTCATTGCCTTTCATGCAGAGTATGCGAAACTAATTGCGGGAATGGATGCATATCTTTTAATGAAAAATTATCAATAAATAATTGTATTCACTGCGGGCGTTGCCATGAAATTGATGATGGCTGTCTTGCATATCATTCTTTAAAATTGTCCGGAGGTGGAACTATGAAAACAGGCAGTATTAATTCTTTTGCAAACCATGCGCCGAAAAACGATTGGATACAGGTTTTTTTTGATTTGGGCGATGAGTTTTGGGATGAAAATCCTTTAGGATTAGGGCCGAACCAATTACCAATGTTTAAGCGTTTTTTAAGAGAGTGCGGAATTATTGATTCTAAGAATAAAACCTCCGAATTATTCATTATTCTAAAAAAATTAGGTTGGCGAGATAATACTACTTGGGGAATAATGACCGTAAATTTGTCGTATAATCCACAATTTCGTTGGTATATACAAAATATGGACATCGACATATTTTATGAACGATATAGAATAAGCGATATGCTTGTATCGTACGGCGTTAGCAAAGATGATGCAACATCAATTATTAATGCATTTAAAAGATTTACGGACCTTCCATTGGGAACCGAACTTAATTGGGGTTATACTGAAGAGAAAAGAAGACAAATTGATACATTGTGTAGAACTAAGTGTATAATCTCCGACAATCGAGTTGTCCTATATGCGCTATATAAATTCGTAGAAAAGTGCAATTTGGAAGATAGGGAATTCCACTTATCGTATCTTTTAGATGAGAAAGTAGAACGCGATGGAGTAAGCCCGGCGAGAATGTTCGGTATTTATGACGAAGAAGAGTGGAAATCCATACTATTGGGGCTGGCTTCTCGTTATCCCGAATTTATCAATGCAACATTTACTAATGACTTAAAAACCATTTCACTCAAAGATAAATCGTCTGTGGACGTGTTGGAACTATTTAGGGAGGAACTTTAATCATGAATGCTAGAAAATATTGCGAGTATTTCAATATCAACGAAACCTACTTTCCGTGTATCGATGAGTCGGCTATAAATGCCGGCGTGGATTGGCAGGCTACCTATCCGCACGAAACGTTTATCAAATTATTGAAAACCACCGAGAATATGTTAGGCGGCGCAACCAAACGTTCAGTTTGGATTCACGGAGCATACGGCACGGGTAAAAGTCAGTGCGCTTACGCACTCAAAAAAATATTGGAATCTCCAGAAGGTGAAGTGCGTTCGTATTGGGATAAGTTCGAGCCGTTAAAACGAGAGATGCCGCTTTTGGAAAAACTAATTGGGCATAAAGAAAAAGGCATCGTCGCGGCATATCGCTACGCCTCGGGAAGTATCAATTCACCGCAACAGTTATTTTTGGCGATACAAGAAAGCATCAAGCAATCTCTGGAAGAGCAAGGCGTGGAATATAAAGGAGAACGTACGCTGAAAGAGAGCGTCATTGCTTGGCTCTCTCAACCCGCACAAAATGCATTTGTAAACACGTTACTCAACAAACCTGAATGGGAATCTTTGTTTGCACAGTCCACTGCCGATGAAATTATCAATTCCTTGCGTAAAAATGGTGACGTATCGTCACTTATGGATAATGTTTTCCGTATGGCGGCAAAAGAGGGCATTACCGCACTTTCGCTGGATGCGGAAAAATTGCGTGAGTGGATAAAAGACATTATTGACACTAACAGCACAAAGATTGTTTTGGTTTGGGATGAATTCAGCGACTTTTTCCGTTTGAACAAAAATTCGTTGGGCGAGTTTCAAAAAATTGTCTCTATTTGCGAAGAAGCACCATTCTATCTTATTGTTGTAACTCACCCCATTACTTCTATTAGCAGTAACGATGATTCTTGGAAAATCGTTCAACAGCGTTTCGACAGAGTGGAAATAGAATTGCCCGAAAATATTGCGTTTGAACTTATAGGACATGCTTTCAGCGTAAAGGATTCTGCCAAAGATGAATGGAACACAATGACGAGCGGCTTAGATGCGACTATTCCCAATTCTACTACGGCAGTTATGAAAGCGGCGAATATTAAGGATAGGTCGGTTATCAAACGCATACTGCCCATTCAACCGATTGCCGCGCTGGTACTCAAAAAAATTGCAAATGCTTTTCAGTCGAACCAAAGAAGCATGTTCGACTTTATCAAGACAAAACACGATACCGACGTCAAGGCTTTCCAGTGGTTTATTGGGGAGTATAGCCCAATGGACGAACAGCCACTTTTGACGGTGGATATGCTTTGGGACTTCTTTTATGTAAAAGGTAGGGAATATCTTACGTCCGATATAAAATTGATATTGGATACTTTTTCACAACAAACTTCGCTTACCGAGAAAGAAAAGAAAGTTCTCAAAACGGTTCTTATTATGCAGGCAATAGACCTGCGTCTGGGCGGTACGCTCCCCATTATGAAACCTACTGATCAAAATCTCGACTATGCGTTTGAGGGAATAGCGGAATATGAAACTTCTGCGAAACATATAGCAAAAGGGTTAGAAAATAAAGGGATTCTCATAAGCACGCCGATATGTGACGGAAAGAGAGCATTTGGCGCGGCTGTTTTAGCAGGTGATAATACCAAAATAGAAGCGTCTAAAAAGGAGATTCGGAAAAAGAGCACGACAAGCAATCTAGTATCAGAAGGGGATTTGCTTCCTACGGCGATTTCTCTTACACCGGCATTAAAGCTTCGTTATGCAAAAGATGATAGCGGGGCACTACCTATTGTTACGGTTTCCGACTTTACCAAGATAATGGATACGCTCAAAAATAAGGACGCGGCATGGCGTTTCTATTCGGTTCTTGCGGTAGCAAAGGATGAGGACGAGGCGCAGAATTTCCGCACGTTAATCAAAAGAACGATTGCAAACGAGGAATATAAAAATATAATCGTTATCGACGCGCTTTCTTCGCCGCTCGGGTTGGAATTGTTCGAGCAGTACGTCGATTATTCCGCAATGGCAATGTATTACCAAGGTAATAACAATCAGCAAGCCAAAGAAAATTCCAACAAGGCAAAGAGCATTTTGAATAGAACGTGGAAGGACAAAATCCACGATGGGCAATTCTATGTGTATACAAACGCCAATCAAGATGGCGAAAGAGCAATCGGTGCAAACAACGTTCATGTTATTTTGCAGACAATAGTGCTCAAAAAATTTGGCCACATTTTCGATTTTACGAAAGGTCTGACCGAAACGCAATTAAAACTTACCACACCGAAGAAGGTTTCTCGTTATGGTATGGGTGGATTGGATATCAACGGTTTGATCAGAGGTTGCGAAAAAAGCGTTCTCGGTTTGGTGTGGGGGAGAGAGAAGTATTGGGAAGTTTCCGAACTGCAAACTGCGCATATTGTAGTTATCAAACAAGCGGTTGACAAGCTGATTGAAGATGCATTTGCCGAGCGCGGGCAAATTTCCATTGGTGAAGTTTACGATTATTTACAAGACGAATTCGGATTTTCGCCTTGTAATTTGTCGGCATTTGTGACGGGGTTTTTATTAAAAGAATACAATTCCGATCCGTATCGTTGTATCGATTCTGAAGGCTATCCCGATACAATGACCCCCGATAAGTTGGCCGAGATGATAGGTAACTATATCGGGAAATCACCAAAGCCTACGTATATCGTTAAGATGACTCCTTCGGAAAAGGTATTCTACGAAGCGACGGCAAAAGCATGGACGATACCTGCAACCTCATGCTCTTCTCCGAGTCAAGTGGCAACGCAACTTGAAAGCAAAATGCAGTCTTTCGGGTATCCTACGTGGAGTTTGGAGTATGTTGATGACATTGGTATTTACGATATCGTAAAAAAATACATAGCTTTAGTGCAAAGCGACGGCAAAGGTACGCACAATATAGCAATTGAAATCGGCAACATTTTTATGAACAGGCCTACGCGTATCGACGGATTAAAAATGTTGTTTACCGCAGATAAGTACAAAGAGGGTATGACGGTATTCCTTAAGCAATATAGAGAAGGGAAGCTTATACAGCTTGCCGAAGAAATCGGTGCAAAAGATATCGTTTTGTCGGATGTCCGTAAACTTTTCAGCGTGAAGCATTCGGCTATGTGGATTGAGGATACGGGAAAGACCGAAATCGATAAACTTATCGTAGAGTATGACGTTATCAAGCAAACGAATGGCATTTTGAACGTGGTTTGCAACACAAAAGAAAAGGCATTTAACGCTTGGCGCGAAGTTTTGAAATTCGTAGGTTTCTCTTGCGACGCATTAAAATCAAAAAGACCGAATTTAGATAAATTGCTTTCGTATCTTCTAAAAATTATGAATAGAGAAGATATGTTGCCTGAGATGATGAAAGAGTTTCTTTTTGAACTCAATGCGCGCAGAAGCGAGATTTGCGAAATTCTCAATAACAAGCTTGCCGTGTTTGAAGAGCTATATGGCGTATATTTAGAGGATTTTTCCATTACAGAGAAGGAAGAAATCCAGAATTCCATCAATAAGGAAATTTTTACCGATACGGCAACTACTAGCAATCAAACCGTAAAACAAGTGGCGGAGACATACCGCAAGAATCAAATCAAAACGCAACTCTTCAATCAGTGGAAAGAGTTGACGAGAACAAAAAATCCGAGAGAATGGTCGAGTAGATACGGTACGCCGATTTTGTGTTTGGTGGATGCCGCATTATATGCTGAAGCAAAACTTGCATTTACAACATTAAACAGTACTTATCAATCCGATTCTGATATCCATAAGGCATTGGAATTTTTGACGAAGTCGAAGGCGTTTTTCGATATGATACAAGATGCGTCTAAGCGCGACGAAGCTTTTATGCGGGTGGTTGACGGCTCTTATACCGTACTTCTTTCTAATCCTAATGTTGTAAGGCAGGCGTTGGAAAGCCTTCCCGTAGATGTGTATGACTGGTATGACAGTCCTGTTGTGAAGCAAAAAATTCAGCAAATGGCTGATGCGGAATATTATGCTGGCGGTAGCGATAAGGCGGTAGAACTTATAAGAAAAATGAGTGACTCCGAACTGAAAAAACATCTTATAGAACTTGTGCAAAAAGATACAGAACTTGGGATGAAGATAATTTCGAATGAGGATAAGTAACATGCTCGACGTAAGTGTAAGAAATTATTTATCGAATGCAAAAGGTGCGCCATTCTTTTTTGTTGTCGGAGATGGCGGATATATCGCTATTTTAGATGAACTGAAACGAAATGGTGTAAGCGTTATTCGTATAAGCGATTTTTGCCATAAACCCGATAAGTTTCCCAATCTCGACGATATGGTGGACAATTTCCGCATGGGCGATGTGGATTACAAAACGAATAGATTTGTAGTAGTGGGATTGGGTGAGTATCTTGCTTTGCGCGGAGAAGCGGAAGCCTTGAAAGTATTGCGCGAATTAAAAAGCACTACGCTGGGGACGGCAAGGGTTATACTGCTTTTGCGTTGTGTCGGCGTTCAGGTTGAGGAAATTGTAAGAGAAGATATCCGCGCAAAGTCACGTGTTTACATAAGCAATTCAATTGATAATAATATAACTGTTGTAAACATAGGAATCGAACAAAGCGAAGGACTTGTAAAAGAAGTCGGGGTGCAGTCGCTATTGTATGCTATGGAAAACGGCGAAACAGGTAAGTTGTTTGTTAAAACCAACCTTATATTGGATAATTCCATGTTACCTGTAAATAAAATAGACGACGCCTATTTCGCCATTAAAACTTTGGTACAAGGATTTTCTTTGCCGAAGTCTTTGGGCGATGATGAGCAATGGAATAGGCTGATGGGCGATTTGAAAAAATATAGCTACTCGTTCACTAATTTTTTTGCAGATAAAGATTTTCATTTGGATTCGGATGCGGACTTTATTGAAAAAGCGTTTGGGCTTACTTATAGTAAATGGATTTTCTTCATATATTTGAAGCTCAATTATACTAAATTAAGTAATCCGTATCTGCGCTTTGTTATTGAAAGAGTATCTGATTTCAAAGAACTGAAAACAGAAACGCTGAATGCGATAATCTCCGTTGAACATACGGACAAAGATTTTTATTCTCTTTATGCAGGACGGAAAAAGCTATTAAAAGATATCACCGAGTCCGATATCGCTATCTTTATTCGGCAAAACGAAATATATCCAGATGAAAGCATATATAAATTAACGGACAATACGTCCACGGAACGAAAAGCGATCATTCGTTGGGTATCACAGCATGGGCTTATTAAAGAGTTAGAGCAAATATATCCCGCATTATTTTTGTATTTGCAAAAGTATACATTTTCATGTGGCAAGAATGCTGATAAGTTTACCGATTATTTCGAACGTTATAAACAACAAAAAATTTCCAATAGCCTTGATTATGGATTTGAAGAATGTGCAAAAAAGAGTTCAAGCCTATATGCGGGATTGCAAACACGTGCCAATGCTCTTATGAATATAGGAGATAAAAAATCGACTTTTTTGATTTGGGTTGACGCTCTCGGTGTAGAATATTTAGCTTATATACAAGCTCTTGCCAAACAAAAAGGTCTTTCTATAAACATCGAAATTGCGAGAAGCGATTTACCGACGATAACAAGTATAAATAGAGGGTTCTACGACGAGTGGGGAGAAAATAAAGATAAGGAACAACATCTTGACGATATCAAACATCATGATTGCGGTGGATTCGATTATCGCAAAGATAAATTACCTGTTTATCTTGCAAGCGAATTGGACGTTATAGAAAATGTTTTGAATTATGCCGCGACAGAACTTGCCTTTCGCAAGTATAAGCGAGTTGTTATTGCAAGCGACCACGGAGCATCCAGGCTTGCTGTTTTAGGTCAGCATGGCGAAAAATACGAAACAGATACGAAAGGCGAACATTCGGGACGTTGTTGCAAATATTTCGACGATTATGATATATCCAATTCAGTTGCAGAAAACGGATATATCGTTTTAACGGATTATGGAAGATTCAAAGGAAGTCGCGAAGCCAACGTAGAAGTGCATGGCGGATGTACTTTGGAAGAAACAGTAGTTCCCATTATCACACTTTCGTTGAAGAATCAGACAGATGTTCAAATTATTATCATGAAACCCGAGGAACTTGTTGTGGATAGAAAGAACGGCGTTCAAATTTCCGTTTATATTTCTAATGTGGAATATTCCAAGGCGGTTCACATGGAAATCAAAAAGAAAGTTTATGATGGCGAACAAACAGACAATACCCATTACACGTTTGCCTTAAATGATATTAAGCGTTCGGGAGAGTATGAGGCGAGCATATTCGATGGCTCAAATTTAATCGGGCGTGTAAAATTGCATATAAAAGGTGCAGTCGGTTCAACAAAATCCGATTTTGATGAGCTTTTCTAAGGAGATGAGAGTATGGATTATTTCGATAAATTAAGAGACTGTTTTGATGAAATGGTCGTATACAAGGACCTAAAAAAGACAAATTTCTTTTCGGCTTTAAGTTTGCCGGCATTTATGCGCGATTGGTTGCTCAGAAAGTTCGAAGATGAAGAAGGAAATTTTGATAAAGACGAATTGGCGCGTTTTGTAAAGAAATTCATTCCACGAAAAGAAGATTGGAATGCCATTAAAAACCGTGTTATCGTTGAGGGGCAAAAGACCAAATTTTTAGCCAAAGTCTCCGTTAATATAGACATTCGCACTGGGGAAGTTTCGTTTGCGTTGCCTGAGTTTGGATTGGGTTTCAAGGAAACCATTATCGAAAGCGATGTATGGGATGAGTGCAAAGAGGACCTTGTAAAAGGTAGAGATGTATGGGGAATGATAGAGCTTGGCTATCGTGCGCCCGATGCATTTGACATTGAATTCGAATACGAAAAGAGTAAATCAAAAGCTCGAGCTTCAAAAGATGGAAAAATTAAATTGCTTTCTTTTAGAAATTTCTGCCCATATGAAATTGATATTGAACAATATAAAGAGGCTCGTAAGGAATTTACTACGGAAGAGTGGATGAATGTTATCTTGGGAGCGGTGGATTACAATGCAGATGGCTACAAGACGGAAGAAGAAAAACTTACCATGTTGACTCGTCTGCTGCCGTTTGTTGAAAAGCGTCTTAATTTAATAGAACTTGCACCTAAGGGTACGGGTAAATCCTATCTATTTGGCAATGTAAGTAGGTATGGTTGGCTTTCCAGCGGCGGAATTATGAGTCGTGCAAAAATGTTTTACGATCAAAGTAAGCGACGCGAAGGTTTGCTTTCGGGTAGTGATTTTGTTACATTAGATGAAGTGCAAACAATATCATTTACAGATACCGATGAAATGCGAGCCGCATTAAAGGGCTATTTGGAACAGGGAACTTTTACTGTAGGCGATTATAAAGGTGTGGCGGAAGCCGGCGTTGTATTGTGTGGTAACATCAGAAAAGAAATCATGGACGCGGACGGGTATAGCAATATGTTTGAGGAGCTGCCTGTTGTGTTTCATGAGTCTGCTTTGATTGAGCGTTTTCACGGTTTTATAAAAGGCTGGAATATACCGAGAATGAACGATGATTTGAAAGTGGCGGGTTGGGCATTGAATTCGGAGTATTTCTGTTCGATTATTCATGAGCTTAGGAGCGATTTGACATATCGTACAGTGGTGGACGATTTGATCGTAGTCCCAGATTCTGCCGACACTAGAGATACGGAAGCGGTAAAGAGAATTGCTACGGCATATTTGAAATTATTGTTTCCGCATGTGCAAAATTCAAAAGATATATCCGCATATGATTTCAAGAGATATTGTTTATCGAGAGCTATAAAAATGCGCGATACGATTCGGTATCAGTTGGGCCTGCTTGATAAAGAATATGCGGGGAAAGATTTGCCAGCATTTATGGTTTCTAAGGATGATTAAGTATGAACACTGAAAAGAAATTTTGCTATGTTTGCAGGAAAGAATTGTCAAAAAACGAAATAGGATTAACAAAAAAACTGATTGACAAAAAAGCGAATAAGTTTTATTGTTTGACATGTCTTGCGGAATATTTAGAAGTAACAGAAGAGGAGTTGCTTGCAAAAATCGAAGAGTTCAAAGAAGAGGGCTGTACGCTGTTTAAGTAATTATGAAGCAAATGATTTACGCCGATAATGCCGCTACAACAAGGCTTGATAGCGACGCATATAAAGCAATGTCAAAGATATTGCAAAATGAATATGGCAACCCTTCTCAGCCATATTCCTTTTCTCGTACCGCAAAAAGGTTGATTGCACAAGCAAGGGAGACGATTGCAGAGTGTATCAATGCATCGCCTGATGAAATATTTTTCACTTCGGGTGGAACAGAAGGCGATAATTGGGGATTGGAAGGAGTGGCATTTTCTAATCCCTATAAGAAGATTATCACTTCACAAATCGAACATCATGCTATTTTGAGAACTTGCGAGTTTTTGGAAAAACAGAATTTTCCTATCGCTTATCTTCCGGTTACAAAAGACGGGACAGTTTTGCCCGATACATTAAGTGCGCAGATATCTGATACAACTTCGCTAGTTTCCATAATGCTTGCCAATAATGAAGTCGGAACCATTCAGCCGATAAAAGAGCTTGCCAAAATTGCGCATTCTCACGGAGCATTGTTTCATACCGATGCGGTACAAGCAGTAGGACACATTCCCGTTGATGTTAAAGGACTAGGTGTGGATATGCTAACTGCTTCTGCGCATAAGTTTAATGGACCGAAAGGAATTGGTTTTCTTTATATAAAGCATGGAATTCATATTCTACCATATATGCATGGCGGAGCGCAAGAGAAGGGGCTTCGCGCTGGTACGGAAAATGTTGCGTCCATTGTCGGAATGAGTGTTGCATTAAAGAATAATATAAAGAATCAAATTAATAATGACAATTTATATCGTGAAGAGCAATTCTTTTTATCTCGATTGGAACAATGCGGAATTATTCTCGGTAGGGATTTTTTATGGAATGGGAGTAATGAATTTGGTAAACATTTGCCGGGACTGATTAGTTTGTCTTTCAGAGGGAAAGACGGCGAATCGATTATGCATAGAATGGACTTAAAAGGTATTGCAATTTCTACCGGGGCGGCATGTGATTCCATTAATACACAGGTTTCGCATGTTATTAAGGCAATACATGTTCCAAATGAGTTTGCGTTAGGAACAATTCGTATATCTTTTGGAAACAATACAACGCATGACGAAGTCGAGGCAATAGCATATGCATTGAGCGATATTGTGTCAAAATGAGATGGTAAATATGAACGAATTGGCAAAAACATCATATACGGAAGTTCTTCATATTATCAAAGCGGCGAGAGAAAGTGCATTTAGCAAAGTAAATGAAGAACTTATTTTGATGTATCGGGATATCGGTAAATATATCAGCGAGAAGTCGAAAGACGCCAAGTACGGTGAAAAATATGTAGACGGGCTTGCGGATTTCTTTGCAAGGGAATACCCAGAATTAAAGGGCTTTACACGACGCGGACTGTATCGTATGCGATAGTTTTACAAACTTTATAAAGATGACGAAAAAGTGTCACCGCTGGTGACAAAATTGAGTTGGTCGAATCATTTGAAGATTATGTCGGCTTGTAAATCGCAAGAGGAACGCTATTTCTATATGGCACTCTGCGTCAAAGAAAGATATAGCGCGCGTGAGCTTGCGCGGCAAATCGATAGCGGATATTACGAGCGAAATATACTATCGCAAAAGCCGACTACGCTTGCAATAGCGGAAGCTAAGGAAAAAGCTGGTAATATCTTTTTGACACCTACACGCTTGATTTTCTCGATTTGTCCGAAACGGTTTTGGAACAAGATCTGCAAAAATCGATTATCCGCAATTTGAAAAACTTTGTGTTTGAAGTCTGCAAAGACTTTACGTTTATAGGCGAAAGAATATAGGCTGCAAGTCAGCAATCACGATTATTATGTGGACTTACTTATCTATCACAGAGGACTGTCGTGCTTGGTTGCGTTTGAGTTGAAGATAGGCGAATTTAAGCCGGAATATGTCGGCAAAAGAGGACTTTATTTGAAAGCATTGGATAGGGAGATAAAAAAGGAAAACGAAAATCCGAGCGTTGGTATTATCCTTTACGCCAAGAAAGACGATGAAGTTGTCGAATTTGCTTTAAGCCGTAGTTTATCGCCAACAACGGTATCCGAATATAAATTGAAACTGATTGATAAGCAATTGTTACAAAACAAATTAAAAGAGTATGTCCTACTTGTAGACAGCCAAGACAACATATATGGATTAATCTATAAACAATATCTGCCGAAAAGAAAAAACGAAAGCATAGAAAACATACAATAAACGATTTCTACCACGGCAATAAACTCTATAAGGAAAAGTACGGTTTTATCGAAATAGGTAATCCCAAATATTACAAGAAAGACAACGACTATTTTGTTGTGCCTGAATTCGTGTTGCGTAAATCTACGCCGAAGGATTGCATCATAGCGTGTAACGGAGAGCAAATAGATATGTTCGCGCTTGCGGAAGGGGGACATTTCCGAACGCGCGATGCAGATGATCCTAAAAAGTTTATGAGAATAAAAGATTATTGAAATTATACATACTTCTGGAGATAACAGCAAGTAGCTCAAAAATAAGTATAGGCATATCGGCGAGCTGTGCGAAGAATACGGTTAGGGTTTGGTATTGGATATGTTTTATGAAACGGAAAATAAAGCGTGTTTTCGAGATTGGAATTGGGAAGAGTATAAGTTCAAGAACGACGGGAGTTGGCACGAGTTAGATGACGTAGTGGATTATAACATCGGACGCAGATATTTTCGGCAAACATATTTGGAAAGTGTCAATGCGGATGAGGTTTATGGCGTGAAGAATGCGAGATACTTTAATAAAGGCAATCCACAGATACACTTGTTCGATCCGAGAACAGGGAAAACTATATCACGTTTACTTATTGGGGAACTATTACATTTGACTTGGAATGCCGACGAAGATAGATAATACGAATTGCAGCTGATAGACAAATTTACAAGCAAATAACAGATATAAAATATGCAAGCCAGAGGGCCGTACGATTGATTTCGTGCGTTTTTTTGCTTTTAAATTTTTTTCAATAAGAAGTGGTGTCTATGTGCAATGGTAGACTTGTAGGTGATCTTAAAATTCTTGTAACAAGAAACAGATAACGGAGGAATAATGGAACAAACACTATTAAAACAATTCACGTTTATCAAATACTATTGCATAAAAAAAGAAATATTATCTGATTTATGGTAACGAAAAGATGTAGCAAAGTTTATTGCGATAGTCAAGGGCTATACCGAAGTAATCGAGCTTACATCCGAAATCCCGAACAGCTTTATAGTCAAGACTTTCATAGGTGTGCCCCCAGAGTAGATGGAAAGCGTAAACAAGAAGTGAAGATTATTTATAAGCTTGTAGGTGCGATGAAGATACCGCAGTAACAAATAAGTGTGTAATTGCCTTGGGGGATAAAATAAAAAACTCCCCAAGGGCAATTAACACAATGAGAATATCTATGCAAACGGCGTTGCTTGAGAGTAATGTAAAACAAGGTCGTATCCCTTGCAAAGAACTGCTTTGTGCTTTATCGATCAAAGCAGTTTTTTTAAACGAACGAAATGGATTATGAACGATTAGAATTGAATGGGTTCCACTGTGTAAAAAAATGAGGTATAATTAAAAAAGGTGGGAAGAACATGAAAAGAAACAGAAAAATCGCAAATATACTTTTTTACTTATCAATTGCCGTTTATGCACTGACGACGATCTACTTCTTGACTGTATATATACAGAATTATCTGGACGGATGCAATAAAGTCGGCGAAAGCAATCCATGGGCCGGATTATTGGTTGTGGTTATAGTTTATATGATCGTAGGCACCATTGCCTATTCACTTGAATTTATATTGAATCTTATCGCCCTGATATTGGCGAATGTGAAAAGAGGAGAAAATAAGTTTTACGGAATCCGCTTTATTGTAATGGGCTTGGCAGGCTTTTTGACCGAGGCGCTAATCTATCTGATCACGAATTTCTGTATTGTACCATAAGCCAAAATTGTTTGAGTTTTTGCCGGGAAACGGACCTGAATTTTCGCTTTAAAAAAGTATAGTGTTCCATTTTTCAAGAGTAAAATCCGAAACAGCAAACAACAAGAATTCAATATCGTGCTATAATTGAATCGGAGGTTTTGAAAATGGCAAAGGTTTTAATTCTTAACGGAAGTCCGCATCCGAAAGGGTGTACGGCACGAGCGTTGAAAGAAGTGGAAAAAGTATTGCAAGAAGAAGGAATGGAGACAGAAACCATACAGGTGGGAAGTCAACCTGTGCGCGGATGCATCGCCTGTAAATCCTGTTACCGAAACGGGAAATGCGTGTTTGATGATCTGGTCAATCAAATCGCACCAAAATTTGAAAAAGCAGACGGGCTCCTTGTCGGATCGCCGGTTTATTACGCATCGGCGAACGGAACATTGATATCGTTTCTCGACCGGCTGTTTTACAGCACGCACTTCGATAAGGCTTTTAAAGTCGGAGCAGCGGTCGTTTCGGCCCGGAGAGGCGGTTGCAGCGCGACATACGACGAACTGAACAAATATTTTACGATCAGTCAGATGATGGTGGTTTCCAGTCAATACTGGAATCAGGTTCACGGAAACACACCGGAAGAAGTAGAGAAGGATTCAGAAGGTTTGCAAACCATGCGAACGCTAGGACGGAATATGGCGTTTTTAATCAAGGCCATCGATCTCGGCAAAGAAAAATACGGCCTTCCTAAGCGGGAAAAGAAAATCTCGACGAATTTTATCCATTGAGAAAATTTTTTGGGAAATATCGCTTGTGATTGCGATTAGATAGATGAAGGGAACTTTTTGCAAAACTGAAATTTTGTTTGATTTGCCCTATAACTTCAGTTATAGTAAGGATGAGTGTGAAGGCTCATTGACTCTCTGCTACCAAGAAGTAGCCAGAAAAGACCATAGGGAGGTGTAAGTATGAAAAAGTACGAAATCATGTATATCCTGAAGGCCGATCTTGATGATGCGAATCGGAATGAACTGATTGGCAAACTCAACAACATTCTCACCGTCGACGGAGGAACCGTCGATAATGTCAACGAATGGGGATTGAGAGATTTGGCTTATGAGATCAAAAAAGAGATCAAGGGATATTATGTCGTTGTCGATGCAACGGTTGCCAATGTCGGCGTGATCAACGAATTCAACCGGATTGCCAGGATCAACACAAATGTCATTCGTCATTTAGTTATTGCAAAATAACCTTCGATCGGAGGAAAAGAAAATGATAAATCGTGTAGTTTTAGTCGGTCGTCTGACCAGAGATTCGGAATTGAGAAGAACCCCGAGCGGAGCATCAGTTGCCTCCTTCACAATTGCAGTTGATAACCGCGCAAAGGGACCGAACGGAGAAAAGAGTGCTTCGTTTATTCCGTGTACCGTATGGAATCAGCAAGCGGAAAACGTGAACCGTTTTACGCATAAAGGCTCCTTGGTCGGCGTAGAAGGCAGATTGAATCAGCGCACCTACGACTCGAAAGACGGACGTCGCGTCAGCGTGATCGAAGTGATCTGCGATTCGGTACAGTTTCTCGAAAGAAGAGAAGATTCTTCCGCGCCGCAGGTGGTGGAGCCGGGAACCGGCGATTACGGCTATCAGCCGGATCCGTTACCGGTCGAACCGACTCATCCGGAAAATAAAAACGTGTCTTCTATCGACGTTACGGACGATGATTTGCCGTTTTAGGCAAACGATGTTTCCCGAAGGGGAAATAGAAAGGGTAGAAAAATGGGATTTAAAAAAGTAAGACCTAGAAAAAAGGTATGTATTTTCTGCAAAAACAAGAATCAGGCTATTGATTACAAAGATGTGGAATTGCTGAAAAAATTTATCTCTCCGAACGGAAAGATATCTCCTCGGCGCGTGACCGGGACCTGTGCCAAACACCAGAGATCGGTGGAACAGGCCATTAAAAACGCGCGCTTCATGGCATTGCTTCCATACGTAGCGGATTAACGAAACGATCGTCGCCGGGCAAACCGGCGATGATTTTTTTTGCCGAAAAAATAAAAAATGCCGTCGTTTCGGTTCGTTCACCCGAAGTTTTTCGGCGCATCGAAAAAAGATTTACTATATATTACTTGAAATATATAGTATAATAAACGTTAAGAGGTGAGCCCGAATGCAAAAATTGCTGAAAAAATCGATGGTACTCGCGTTTTGGCTGTTCTTTTTTCAGTTAGCCGCGGTTACTTCGCTTTTTATCCTGTTTATGATCGAGAAGAGCGATCTGCTGTTTCAGATCCTCACGGGCGTTTTGTGCGCTTCCTTATTCATCGATCTTTGTTTTGTCTGGATCGTTTTGGCCAGAATTTCAAAATCGAAACTGAAAAACGATGTTGCGACGGTCGAAATCATCGGCGACGACATTCAGGACGTATACAGTTTTGCGCAGATCGGGTTGGTTCTGATCGACGATAAAGACGACGTCATCTGGGTCAACGATTGGTTCAGCGACGAGCAGATCAATATCGTCGACACGAATATTTTCGTATGGAAAGAGGAATTGCGGAAACTGAAAAACGGAGAAGATCTGGTCAAGGTACAGCACAACAACCGCATTTACGAAGTTAAGTTTCTGAAAGACGCGAATCTCTTTATTTTCAAGGACATCACGGAATTCAATGCGATCACGCTTTTCTCGAAGGCGCACGCGCCGGCAATCGGTATTATTTCTATCGACAACTATCAGGATATCGTCGCCCTGGTGGACGACGTCAAAGCAAACGAAATGCTTTCTTTGATTCAGAAGAGCATCATCGGATATGCCAAAAAGTACAACGTCTTCATCAAGAAGTACCGGGCGGACAGTTATTTGATGATTTCCAATTACGAACAGTACGAAAAAATGCTCGACGATCACTTTTCGATCCTGAACGAAGTTCGGGAAGAGAATGTCGGAGAAGATTATGAACTGACGCTTTCGATCGGTTTTGCCTTAGGCATCGACGATATGGTCAAACTCAACGACCAGGCGACTTCGGCTTTGGACGTCGCTCTGTCCCGCGGCGGCGATCAGGTCGTCATTTCGCCTTACGGAGAAAATCTGATTTTCATCGGCGGAAAAACCGAAGCGAAAGTCAAACGGAACAGAGTCAAAATCCGGGTGCTTTCCCGCTCGATCGAAACGCTGATCAAAGATTCTTCCAACGTTCTGATCATGGGACATAAAGACATGGATATGGACGCGCTGGGATCGGCGCTTGGCTTGTATTTTTTCGTTCAGGAATGCGGGAAAGAAGTCAAAATCGTCTATGACGAAAAACTGGTTGAGGACAAAGCGAGAAAAGCCTTTAAAAAATCGTTTACCGGTCCGGAAATCAAAAAGATGACGATTTCTTCCAAAGCGGCTTTGGAAGAGCAGAAGTACACCACTTTGCTGATTCTCACCGACGTTCACCGGCCATCCATCACGATGAATCCGAAGATCGTGGAATCGGCGGTCAAAGTCGCCATCGTCGATCACCACCGACGCGGAGAAGAGTTTGTCGAGAAACCGGCGTTTTCGCATATCGAACCGTCGGCTTCCAGTGCTTCGGAACTGGTCGCCGAACTGATTCGGTATAACGAAAAGCGGATGATCATTCCGCCTCGCATCGCGACGATGATGTTAAGCGGCATCTTGCTCGATACCAACTACTATCGGAATAAAACGGGACCGAGAACTTACGACGCTTCGCTGATTCTCAAAGAATTCGGCGCCGATAATCCGACTGCGGATTCGTTCCTGAAAGAAGAATTTGAAGAGTATGCGCTGAAAATGAAAATCATGGCGACGGCAAAGACGCCGTATTTCGGAATCATCGTCTGTCAGGCAGACGACGAAGACATCATCGAGCGCTCGACGTTAGCGATTTGTGCGCAGGAAGCCCTTCAAATCAAGGGAATCAACGCTTGTTTCGTCGTCGGACGAATCGAGCAGAAAAAGGTCGGAATATCCGCGAGAAGCGACGGAAGCATCAATGTTCAGTTGCTGATGGAAAAAATCGGCGGCGGCGGTCATTTCGCCAGCGCGGCGACGCAATTCGACAACAAGAGCATCAAAGACGTATATGAAATCTTGCTGAAAACATTCGATCTGTATCTGAATGACGCAAGAGCATCGTAGGAGGTAGAAAAGATGAAAATCATTTTATTGCAGGACGTAAAGTCGGTCGGAAAGAAAAATCAGATCGTCGAAGTCTCCGACGGTTATGCGCAGAATTACCTGATTCCGCGCCGTTTGGCGGTAAAATCGACCGCGGCGGGTCTGGAAGTCAGAGACCGGCAGATTCAGAACGAAAAGGAAGAATGGGCCAAAAAGAAGGCGCAGGCGGAAGAGACAGCCGAAAAGATGAAAGAGATCGTCCTCGAATTTACGGCGCCGTCGAGCAAAGACGGAAGAATGATGGGAACCATTTCTCAGAAACAGGTGGTGGAAGCGCTGAAAGAAAAGTATCAGATCGCCGTCGACAAGCGAAAATTCGTCGACAAATACGCGATCAACGCGTTCGGTTACACCAACCTGAAAATCGAATTGTTCAAGGACGTAACGGCGACGATCAGAGTACACGTCAGCGAAAAATAGTCGGGAAGTTTTATGGCTGAAATCGAATTTTACAACAATACATACGAGGCGGAAAAAGCAGTTCTCGGCGCGATGCTCTGCTCCAAAAACGCAAGAGACGAAATTGCTTCCACGCTGGAAGACAAGGATTTCGTTCATCCCAAGCACCAATTGATTTTTCAGGCGGTTTCCGCTTTGGTTACGTTGGGCTATGAAGTCGATATTCCCGTCGTCGTCACGCAACTCGATACGGCGATGAAAGTGCTCGATAAAGTCGGAGGAATCGAATACCTTTACGAATTGACGGATTCCTACATCGGCGACAGCAACGCGTTTTTCCATGTCCGGATTATCAAGGACGCTTCGTTGGCACGGCGTTTAATCGCAACGATGCAGAGTTGCATCGACGGAATGAAAAAGGAAAAGATTCAGGACGTGTCGCAGTATATCGCCGAATGCGAAAACAAAGTTCTCGCCGTCACGCAAGCCCGGAGAGTCGCGGAATTCGTAACGGCGCAGGAAGTCGTCAATCAGGTGACGTATAAACTGAAAATCGAGAAGAACGAAGAAAAAACCAATAAGTACTGCATCGGCATCCCTACCGGATACGAAAGCCTCGACCGGTATACGCAAGGCTGGCAAAAAGGCAACTTCATCATTCTCGCGGCGCGTCCGAGCGTGGGAAAAACCGCGTTGGCCATCAATCTGATTTTCAATGCGGCGAATCTGACCAATCGCCCTGTGGCTTTCTTTTCGTTGGAAATGGACGCGGAATCGATTTGCCGAAGGCTGATTTCTTCGGTGGCGGGGATCAATTCCACCTTTTTGTCTTCGGGCAATCTGCAACCCGACGATTGGCTCGCGTTGGACGTTGCCAGCACGAAATTGAAAAAAACGCAGATTTTCATCGACGATACCGCGTCGATTCGATTAAACGATATCCGGACAAAGTCCAAAAAATTAAAGGCGTCTCATCCCGATCTGGCAGCAATCTTCATCGACTATCTCGGGCTCATCACGACGAATGCAAAACTCGGAGAAGTATCGAGAGCGAACGAAGTCGGGGAGATTTCCCGTTCGATCAAGGCGTTGGCGCGCGAACTCGATCTTCCGATCATCTGTCTGAGCCAGTTGTCCAGAGCAAACGAAAAGAGCGCCAGACAGCCGATTCTTTCCGATTTGCGGGATTCCGGTTCGATCGAACAAGATGCCGATCAGGTTCTTTTCATACACAGAGACGATTACCAGAAACCGGAAAAACAGCAGGAAGAGGCCAAGAACAATGAAAACGCGGATAGCGACGGCGCTTATGATGTCTCCAAGCCGACGAAGATCATCATTGCCAAAAACCGAAACGGAAAAACCGGGACGATTGAATTGCAGTTTTTGATGAACATCGGAAAGTTCATCGAAGTAGGCGGAGAAAACAAACAATGAAGTATTCTATTTTTGAGTCGGGATCGAAAGGCAACTGCACCCTGATCGAATCGGAGGGGAGATATCTTCTCATCGATGCGGGAATTTCCAAAAAAAAATTGAAAGCGAAACTGGAACAGATCGGTAAGACGATGGAAGACATCAATCATGTGCTGATCACGCATAATCACAGCGATCACATTTCCGGAATCGATGCGTTTCCCAAAGAAATGCTTTATTCTACCTACGAAGTACTTTATTCTATCTATAAAGTGCTTTATCCTACCTATGCGACTCTTCCGGATATTCCTTTGGCGAATCAGTTGATTCCCTATCAGACTTACCGCATCAACGGCTTCGACGTTCTGGTCATTCCGACTTCGCACGATACAGACGGCTCTGTCGGTTTTTCGATCGGAGACGGAAAAGAGACATTGGTTTATGTGACGGATACCGGTTATCTTTACGAAAAATCCGTCGACTTGATCGGGAATGCCGATTATTACATCTTTGAATCCAATCACAATGTCAAGGCGTTGATCGAAAGCGATCGGCCGCAGTCGCTGAAAAAACGAATTATGGGCGATTACGGTCATCTTTCCAACGAGGACAGCGCAAACTATCTGTGCGATGTGGTCGGAGAGAAAACCAGAGAGATCGTACTGGCGCACCTGTCGGAAGAGGTCAACAGTCCGGAACTCGCTCTGGCGGATCTGATGAAAGTTTTCAAAAAGCGCGGCGTGGATTTCGATCGGTTTCGGATCCGATGCGCCAGTCAGACGGAAACCGTCTCCGGCGGAGAGGATTTCGTTCGGATATGATCCGCGTCAGAATTCTCGCCGTAGGAAAAGTCAAGGAGAGTTTTCATCGGGAAGAAATCACTGAATATGTCAAAAGACTGAGCCGGTATTGCAAACTTTCCGTTACGGAAATCGAGGAAGAGAAAATCCGCGATTCCGGTGAAACCTCTGTTTGGCAGGCGTTGGAAAAAGAAGGGGAAAATCTGCTGAATCAGATCGGGAAAGACGATTATGTCGTTCTTCTTGACCTTCGGGGGAAGGAAATGACAAGCGAAGAGTTTGCCGCGCGGATGGAGGAACTGACGAGTCGGGGAAAAAGCATCGTCTTTGTCATCGGTTCCTCGTACGGCCTGTCCGATGCGCTTCGCAAACGGAGCGATCTATCCCTGTGCCTGTCGAGAATGACGTTCACGCACCCGATGGCGCGCGTACTGATTCTGGAACAGATTTACCGCAGTTTTAAGATCAACGCGAACGAAACGTATCACAAATAGGAAGAGAGAATATGGAACAGACAAAAGGATTCAAGGAAAACAAGTATTATCAGAAAATCGTTTCTTCGGAACCGTATCGCGCGGTCGTCCGCTTTTTGAATCGCGGCAATGTTAAATTTGTTCTATTCCTGTACCTGATCAGTTTCTTTCTGTTCGGCATTACGCTGATCAACAATTCTTTTACCATTCCGGTCAACGGCGATTTTGTCTTACAGGAGATTCCGTTTTATTTCAACGGCTTCGACGATTGGTGGAGTTATCTGACCTCGGGGAAATTCGTCCTGTGGGACGAAAATACCAATCTGGGCGTCAACAATATCGGTTCCAACAGTTTTTATTATCTGTTAGACATCTTCTTCCTTCCTACGCTTTTGGTTCCGCGTTCTCTGGTGCCGCAGATGCAGGCGTTCCTGATCATGAGCAAAATGGTTCTTTCGGGATATCTGATGAAACGGCTTCTGGAACTCTTCAAGGTCAGTAACGAGACATCCGAGATGATCGGCGTGGCGTACGCTTTTTCCGGGTGGTCGCTGTATTATCTATGGTTCAATCATTTTCTGGAAATCACGATCCTTCTGCCGTTAGTGATGTACGGAATCGAAGTCCTTCTAAGGACGCGGAAGCCGGCGAAACTGATCCTTTCGCTCTTTCTTTCGGCGATGACCAATTATTTCTTTTTCATCATGATTTGTTTCTGTACCGTGATTTACGCGGTTTTCCGTTACTTTCAGTTATGGTCGGGATACAGCAAGAGAGAAAGAGGCGAAATCATCGGTCTTGGAATCGCCGCGTATGCGGTAGGCATCGTTCTTTCTCTCATCGTTCTGCTTCCGGCTTTTTCGGTGGCTTTGAATTCGTCGAGAGCCTCTTCGTCTTCTTACACCGAAGTGGTCAGGCAAAGCATTCAGGCTATCTGGACTTCCTTGAAAAACGGCGATTTTTCCTTAGTCCTTCACAATGTCAAGGCGCTGATTTCCAATCTGTTCTATTTTACCAAAGGAAGCAGTTCCAGCACGTCGATCATCAGCAATATCGCCCGCGTTTACCTGTATCCGCTGGTGAGTTTTTTCTATCCGACGGTATCCTGCAACGATCATATTCTCATCAATAACACCGGTTACGACAATGCGTTGAGTTCGTTGTTTTTGTATACGCCGGTGATGCTCATGATCATTCCTTCGATTTTGCAGAGTTTCCGTCAGAAGAAGATCTCTCACATCGTCGGAACAATCGGAATGCTGGTTTTGATTTTTACTCCTTTTGCGTATTATTGTTTTTCGGGATTCACGAACATCGCTTACGGAAGGTGGCAATTGTTCCCGGTCGTCTGCATGTTTCTCTATGCCGGAATCAGTTTCGATCGCCGCGAAAAGATGAAACCTTGGTTTCTGGATATTTCATTCGTCGTCTGTCTCGGCATGGAAATCCTGCTTCTCTATCTTTGCAAGAATCTGCAAGGGACGAGTTCGGTTCAGGACATGGACGTCGACGCGACCAATGTGGTTTATGCGCAGATGGCGTATCTGGTTGTCTTGTTCGCTTATATGCGGTGGAAGTTCAGAAACCGCGAATTGGCGGGAACGCTGAAATGGGTAATCGCGGTAGAAGCGATCGTCTCCTGCAATTTGCTTCTGGGTTTTTCGATCAATCTCGGCGGAGACGAATTGTACGTCGGATTCTTCGGAACTTCTTCTTACGACGAACTTTACGGAGGAAGAGAAAGCCTGAAAGCCGAACAGAAACTGCTTGAACAAATCAAAAAAGAAGACGAGTCCTACTACCGGATATACAATACTTCTCTATCGCGGAACAGCAACAATCTGGGCATGGTGGAAAATTACAACGGATTAGGCTCCTTTCACTCCATTTACGGTTACGAACTGAACGATTTCCTGCAATGGACGCACTTCACCTACGATTGCGGAAACGGAAGTTGGTCGATGGGCGACCACGAAAAAAAGATCAATCTGGAAAACTTTCTCAACGTCAAGTATTACATTCTGAATCAGGACGATACCAACGTTCCTTTCGGACTGACGAAAATTCTCGAAGAAGACGGAAAAGCGGTTTATCGGAACGACAATTTCGTTCCTCTGGGATTCAATTTCGATTCGATCGTCAGTGCCGATTATATTTCGGGATTGATGCAAAGCACTTATTACAACAGTTACTATCTCAGTTTGTCGTCGTATACGGGTTATGTGCCGAAATTGGAATATTTGCTCACCGATCAGGCGATTCTTTACGAAGAAGACGCTACGCGGATTATCGAACAGTATCCGGATTTGAATTACAGCGATAGCATCGATTTCAGTAATTATTTTCGCGGAGTCATTTCTACGCGGACGATTTCCAACAGCGATGTAACCATTCACGCGGCGAAATGGGACGACGGGCCGGGCGGAACAGGCGCTTTCCTCAATGAATGGGACGAATACAACGGATACACTTCGGCTCGTGCGACGGCGTTGAAATGGAATTCGGAACTGATCGTTAATCTGACTTCTCCTCTTGCTCCGGACGCTTCCACGCGCGGAGGGGCATACATTACGCTGACGGAACGAATGGGGGAAAACTTAATCATTACGTTATACGATCAGGAGGGAAATGAAATCTGTTCTGATCGGCATATGACGCATTATTACGATAAGTCAGGGGATAAAAAGTATGAGCGCGGTTTCTACGTCGACCGTCCGGTTTACAAAATCGTGGTAACCGTCAAGGACACGTTCAAATCCACTGCGGTTTTAGCCAAGCCGAACGCGACGGTGCAATATTACGACAGTTATCTCGAATCGATCGAAAAGCAGAAGCAATGCGCTTTCACCAATATTACGCGCGAGACGAACCGATACAGTTTCAACAGCAGTCAGAGTGAAAACAAAGTAGCGGTTCTAACGATTCCTTATGATACCGGCTGGACGTTGACGAGGATCGACAAAGACGGAAACGAAGAGGAAATCGAAATGTTCAAAGGACAGGGCGGATTCCTATCGTTTATCAACGAAAAGGGCGACTATCGGTATCGTCTGGATTATCTGACGCCGTATCTGTACGAAGGCTGTCTCGGATTCATCGCCGGAAGCATGCTTTTCGCAGGAATGTACTATTCGCTTCACATCGTGCGCGACGATAAGGAATTCATCGCCCGGGCGACGCGGGGAATGACGAAGAATTAAAGGGTTTCCAGAATAATCATCAGGCAGAAGCCGAGAATGAAGGCCCAGACTCCGTAAAGAGGCTGGCCTTCTTTTTTCGATCCGGGAATCAGTTCGTCGATGGTGATGTAAATCATCGCGCCGCCGGCAAAAGAAAGAAGCCATGGCAGCAGGAAGTCGATATTGACGGAAAGAAACAATCCGATCAGGCCGAAAATCGGTTCGACGATTCCGGAAAGAACCCCGAGCAGAAAAGATTTTCCCTTCGACAGTCCGGATTCGTAAAGCGTCAGAGATACGGCAAGCGATTCGGGAATGTTCTGCAAGGCAATGCCGATCGTCAGGCTGATCGCACTAAGAAGATAAGTCGGATCAGAAGAGCAGAGGCTCAGAGAGTAACTTAATCCGATCGCCAGACCTTCCGGGATATTGTGCGTGGTGACGGCGGTAAAAAATTTGACGTTTCCTTTCTTTTTTCCGGAGCGGGAGAGTCCGAAATCGAGAAAAAACAGAAAGAACGAGCCGAGAAGAATCCCGGATACGACGGGTATAAAAGAAAGACGGTATTGGGAGGCACTGCTGTCGATGGCCGGAATAATCAGACCAAAAATCGAAGCGCTGAACATAATTCCGGAAGTAAAGCCGAAAATCATGTTGGAAACGCGTTCTTTTAAATTTCTTTTCAGAAGAAAAACCATTCCCGACCCCAGCGCGGTCGCGAAAAAGATCGCGGTTAAAGAGAGAAAAGCCAGATGATAGGCGTTCATTCGCACACCTCCACAGTATAATATGTAAATGGAAAAAAGGTGCGACCGAATGCGGATCGGAAATCAAAAAAAGGGCCGCCTATCGCCGATCAACGATGTCAAAAAAAGGGCGGTTTTTCCTGGAAAAGGCGATAAAAAAATCCGCAGGGAACCGAGCGGATCGGGCATCAGATATTCTTTTTATTCCATTGAACAGCGAGTTGATAAACGCGGTTTTTTTTCAGCGCATAGGTTTCGCTGATCTTTTTTACGGCGTCGCTGAAACGCATTCCTGCTTCGATTTCCTGCTTGATGAGCGAAAGAATTTCTTCGTCGCTCAAAGTCGGCTGAACGGAATTACCTTCGACGACGACGACCATTTCGCCTTTGACAGAGGAAAAATCGAAGTCAACGAATTCGCTGAGCGAACCGCGCAGGTATTCTTCGTAGAGTTTGGTGATTTCCCGGGCAATGCAGGCTTTTCGGTCTCCGAGTACATGAAAGAGGTTCTGCATCGTCGAAGCGATGCGATGCGGCGCTTCATAAAAAATCATCGTTTCCGTTTTGTCTTTGACTTTTTCGATTTCCCGGATCCGTTCGCTTTCTTTCGCCGGAAGAAATCCGTGAAAATAGAAATGGTCGGTGCAAAGCCCCGAACCGATCAAAGCGGGGATGAAGGCGTTAGCGCCGTTGATGATCGAAACGGCGATGTCGTTTTCGATGCAATGCCGGATAAGGATCGCGCCGGGATCGGAAATTCCGGGATAGCCCGCGTCGCTGGTCAAAGCGGCTTTTTTATTCGTTTTCAGCATTGCGACGATCTTTTCGCTCGCCTGCTGTTCATTGTGCTGATGACAGGAAACGAAGGGTTTCTCGATACCGAAGGATTTTAGCAAGAGCGCGGTCGTCCGGGTGTCTTCGCTGCAAATGAAATCGACGCTTTTCAAAACGTCGACGGCGCGCGGGGAAAGTTCGGCAAGATTTCCGATCGGCGTGGCGACGACGTAGAGAACGGCTTCTTCAAAATTGGACCGGATTCGCTGCATCAGTGATCCTTTCCGCCGCTTAAAGGCGTTTCTTTGCTGACGATCGCGTCCTTGATCGCGTCGTAATCGACGTTGACCGCGCTGTTTTTGTTTTCCAGGCGGACGACGCGGGTGATGACGTTGATCGAAGCGATGCGGTAAATCAGCCCTTCGTAGGAAACTTTCGTTCCGATCCGCGGCAAATCCTTCTGCAAGTCGGTGTACGTGTCGTTTTCGTATTTGAGGCAACACATCAGTTTTCCGCATTGACCGGATAGTTTCGGTATATTCAGGGCGAGCATCTGATTCTTCGCCATCGTGATCGTGATGCCGTCGAATTCGTTGAGGAACGTGGCACAGCAAAGTTTGAGGCCGCAGACGCCGATTCCGCCGATCATTTTAGCCTTATCGCGCGAACCGATTTGACGAAGTTCGATCCGGCAACGGAGTTGGGAAGCGAGATCTTTCAGCAATTCGCGGAAGTCGACGCGGGATTCTGCCAGATAATAGATGATCACTTTGGTGCAATCGAACAGATATTCGGCGGCGATGACTTTCATGTCGAGATTGAGACGGTCGGCTTTTTCCTGAGCGATGCGGATCGCCTGTTCGCCTTTGACGAGATTCTGCTGATGAATCCGGTAGTCGGTTTCATCTCCTTTTCGGAGAACAGGCGGGTATTCTTCGGGAGAAAACTGCGCCTTTTCGATCGGATCCGAAGACACTTTGCCGATTTCGATTCCTCTCGTCGTTTCGCAAAGGACCAGATCGCCTTTCCTGTAATCTTCGTTTCCAACGCGAAAATAAAAGGTCTTTCCCATTGAAAGCAGGGTGACGGCCAATAATCTGACTTCTTTATTTCCCATCGGTAATTCCTCCTTTGATCATCGAAATAAAAAGATGCTCCAATAACAGACTGATCGAAACATTTGATTCAATTTTACCACGCGCGAGCATGATTTCCGAATAAATTTGATCGACATTCTCAATCTTTTTCGCCAATCGGGTCAAAACGGGGGAATAAATTTCCAAAGTCGCCTTCTGATTGTTCCGGATATACAGGATATCCTTGAAAACCAACGACAGCAGATCGATGAAAAGTCGCGCCTGCTCTTTCGTCTTGATCCGGGAAATCAATTCGCTTTGCGCGTAAAAAAGCCCTTTGTAAAACGATTCGTCGAGCGCGTCGAGCGCGTCGGAAAGGCATTCCTTGGCTGTTTTGTACTTTTCGTCTTCCAACGTGGCAAGAATCGTTTCCGTGTGATTGTACAGCGCGGAAAGAATCTCCGCGTCGTCGATTGAAACGCCTTTTTCCGCCAGTTCTTCGCGAAGCGCCTCTTTTCCGGAAGGCAGCAGGTTGAGAATCTGGCAACGGGAAAGAATCGTCGGCAGAAGGCGGGAATCGTTTCGGGTAGTAATGAACGCGTAGACGTTTTCGTAAGGTTCTTCCAGCGTTTTTAAAAGCGCGTTCAACGTTTCCTTGTTGGAATTTTCCAGACAGTGAATCACGTAAATTTTTTTACCGCTTCGCTCCATGCAGGAAGAGGAAAGAAACGCCTGTAATTCTTCGATGTCGGAGACTTTCAGCGTGCGTTTTTCGCCGTCCAGAAGCATGAAGTCGGAGTAATTGCCCTCTTCAAAACGGAGGCAGTTCAGACAGGACGAACAAGCCAGCGGAGACGCATTCTCGCAAACCAGAGATTTTGCCAGAAATCTTGCGGTTTCCAGAACCGGCGCGCCCTCGTTTCCTTTGATCAGATACGTCTGGGCGATCTTCTTGTTTCGGACGGCGTTGGAGAAGATGCGAAAGACGAGAGGCTGTCGGGTTTCGAGATACGTTTTGAAATCCATTTCATTTCCTCAGCATTTCCGCGATCTTTTTGAAAACAACGGCGGAGACTTCTTCTAGCGGACGGGAGGCGTCGACCACGAAATAACGCTCCGGAAAACGGCGGCTCAGTTCAAGATACCCGCTTCGGACTTGATTGTGGAAGGAAATTTTCTCCATGTCGAGGCGGTTGACCTCGCGATCTTTGTTCCGGTTGATCCGTTCCAGACCCAGAACAGGGTCGATGTCGAAGAGCACCGTCAGATCGGGAAAAGTCCCTTCCGTCGCATAGGAATTGACTTCGAGAATCCGATCCACGCCTAAGCCGCGGGCAACGCCCTGATAGGCTAACGAGGAATCCAGATACCGGTCGCAGAAGACGATCTTGCCTTCTTGCAAACTCGGCCAGATTTTTTCCACGAGGTGCTGTCTCCGGCTCGCGGCGTAGAGCAGGGCTTCCGTCCGGGGGTCCATTTCGGTGTTGTCCGGATCGAGGATGACGTTTCGGATCTGTTCGCTGATTTTCGTCCCGCCCGGCTCGCGGGTCATCACGACGGAATGACCTTCGCTTTCGAGTCTGGCTTTCACGATCTGCATCGCCGAAGTTTTTCCGCTTCCTTCCGGTCCTTCGATAGTAACGAATAATGACATACTTCTGTTCCTCTTTTCAACTTTCTTTTTTCAGCACGTTTCTTCCTTCCAAAGCGCGGCTCAGCGTCAGTTCGTCGGCGTAATCGAGTTGCGCGCCCATCGGTAAACCGTAAGCCAGACGGGAAACCGTGACAGGATAAGAAGAAAGGAGTTTGGACAGGAAAAGCGCGGTGGTTTCTCCTTCGATCGTCGGATCGGTGGCTAGAATCACTTCGCGGATCGTTCCCTGTTCGACCCTTTTTAAAAGACTGTCGATGTGAAGGTCGTGAATTCCGATCCCTTTGGACGGATTCAGCGAACCGTTAAGAATGTGATACAGGCCGTGATACGATTTCAGTTTTTCAAACGCCAGCGCGTCTTTAAAGTAACTGACCACGACCAGCAGATGCTCGTCGCGTTCGACGTCGGAACAGAAAGGGCAGATTTGATTTTCGGCGTAAGAATGGCAGACCGGACAGGTGCTGATGTTCTTGACGCCGTCAAAAGCGTCGATCATTTCACCGATCGTCTCTTCTTTCATTTCCAGAATCTGATACGCCATTCTTTCTGCGGATTTGATGCCGACTCCGGGGAGTTTTCTCAGACTGTTGATCAACTTGGTGATCGTTTCAAATTGTTCCATATCAGAAAGGCATTCTCATTCCGTTCGTCATTTTCGCCTGAATTTTTTCGTTTTCTTCGTCGATCATCTCGTTGGCTTCGTTGACGGCGAGACGGATCATCTCTTCCAGCATTTCTTTTTCTTCCGGATCGATCGCTTCCGGATCGATCGTAATCTTTTCGATCTTGCGGTTTCCGTAAATCGACAGGTGTACCGCGCCTCCGGAAGAATCCAGTTCAAAAAGTTTCTCGTTCAGTTCTTTTTGGGCTTTCGCCATTTCTTTCTGCATTTTCTGCGCCTGTTGCATCAGCAAATTGATATTCATCGTGTCCTCCTAATAGTGTATGTCGACCGGATAAATTTCCGGCAGTTTGTTGGCTTGTCTCAGATTCGAGAATTTCTGAACTCGCTCGATGCTTTCCTGCATGGTCAGGACCAGCACCAGGTAGTTCTTTCCGGTAATCTTTTCCACCAATTGCGAAAATCCCTTTTGATTCTCTTTGATCCGGATCAGATTGGCGACGGATACGAAATTCGTTTCCAGCACCAGAATATTCCGGCTGATGATGCGCGGCGCGCATTTTTTCAATGCGTTCGCGTATTTCCCGATTTCCGCGTCGTCGAGCCAGTCGTCGATCTTTTTCCATTTTTCCAGAACGTCGTTTTTTTCGACCTTGTTGCCCTGCATCATCAGGTTGATCGTGTCTTCTTCGTTCAGGAAATAGGATTCTCCTTCTTCTTTCAGGGGAGCGATCGGAAACGTTTGCTTTTTCACAGGCGGATCGATCGGCTTTTCTTCCTTTTTCTTTTCTGGTTTCGGAATCGAAACGGTTTTTTCTTCTTCCGCCTCATTCGGTTTTTCCTCTTTCTTCGCTTCGGTTTTTTCCGAAGAAGAAGCGCAGTAAGAGGCGAGTTTGATCAGGCTGACTTCAAAGAGAGACTGGGGATTTCCTGCAAAACGGAATTGCGCGGAAGTCTCGATCAGAACGTCGAGCATTCGATCGAGATGATCTCTTGCGATTGGAAGAGAACGCGCGGTCTCTACGTCGATGACTTTGAGTATCGAAGCATCTTTCGTCGTCCGGTAGATCAGCAAGTCTTTGGCGATTTCGATCAGATCGGCAGTCAGACGGCGGACATCGACGCCCCGTCCGATCAGGGAATTCAATTTTTCGGAACCATTCAGAATATCGCCCGCTTCGATGAAGCGAACCAATTCGATCCGATCTTCGAGGGAAGAAAGCGAGAAGAGATCCTGCACATCATCGGTCCGGATGGTATCGCCGCAGTAGGCGATGGCCTGATCCAGAAGCGAGAGGGAATCCCTGACGCCGCCGTCGGAAAGAGAAACGATCAGTTTCAGCGCGTTTTCCTCGTATGAAATCTTTTCCTGATTCAGAACCCGTTTCATATTGGCGAGAATCTCGTTGTTTCCGACTTTGGAAAAATCGTATCGTTGCACGCGGGAAAGGATCGTCGGCATCAGTTTGAACGGCTCTGTGGTTGCCAGAATGAAGACGACATTGGCCGGCGGTTCCTCTAAGGTCTTTAAAAGGGCGTTGAACGCTTCCGAAGTCATCATGTGCACTTCGTCGATGATGTATACTTTGTATTTTCCGCGGATCGGAGCGTACTTCACTTTGTTGATCAGATCGCGGATGTCGTCGATTCCCCGATTGCTGGCAGCGTCGATTTCGATGACGTCGGGATGGGTTCCTTCGCCGATAGCGAGGCAATTGGCGCAGCGGTTGCACTGATGACCGAATCCCTCCTGACAGTTCAGGGCTTTGGCGAACAGACGGGCCATCGAGGTTTTTCCCGTTCCTCTCGGACCGCAGAAAAGATACGCATGCGCGATCTTGTTTTCCTTGATCGCGTTGGACAGCGTTTTTACGATGTGTTTTTGCCCGTACACTTCGTCGAAAGTGCTGGGACGGTAGGTCCTGTAAAGCGCTTTGTAAGACATTTGAATCACCAACTATCATTATAAACGGAAAGAGGATTTTTTTAAACTCTGAAAGTGATTTTTAAGGAAATCTCCCGTCGGGAAAAGGAAGAAAATCAGGCGTTGAAAATCATGACGCTGATCCGGTATTCTTCTTCTACCGAGCCGGCGTGATGGGCTTTCAAATCGTCTTTCTGAAAAGCGAAGCCGTATTCCGAAACGGAAGTCGCCATGAATTCGCCGAGAAAGTCCTCAAACAGAGGGTGATTGTTTCCGAAGCCGAAGAGGTTTTCGCTGAGGATTTCTTGCTTGGATTTTAAGACGAAAAGGTCGCCGTAATATTTTCGGAAAAGAAGCGGAAACCGATCGAGACAATCCTCTTTGACGTGGAAAAAAACGGAACGCGAATCCAATGAAGGAATCGATTTCAGACAGGAAGCGAAATCTTCGTGTTCGAAGACGTCGAAACACTTGCTGTCCACCAGAGAATGATCTGCGAGAACGATGATCAGATTGTCGGGATTGGCTTTGACCAGCGTTTCGACTTTCCGGTTGATCTGTTTGATCTTGGCGCGGACCGCGTTATGCCCGGTTCCGTAACGGTGAATCAGCGAATCCGGCTCCGGCCAGTAGCAATAGCAGAAATGCGGGTCAGGATTTTTCATCAGGTGATCCGCGCGAATAAAAAAATCGTTGAAACTGACCGCGGTGCCGTTTCGGATCGGAACAGGATAAAGCGATTCGCAATGAATCGAACGGTTCTCAGCGATCTGATCGAGAATCGAAATGTAAGGGCAGTACGTCTCAGACAAAAGAGGTCCCTTCACTTTCACGCGGGAAACCGGTTCGACGTTGGTGAACATTTCCACGATGATGTCCGGAGCCTTGAAATACTGTTGCCAGCCCAGATAACCGGTTTGGTTGGGATATTGCGCGGAAAGCAAGGCGTTCGTCGCCGCGACGGTCGTCGGAGGGAAAACCGAAGAAATCTCGAAAGCAATGTGTTTTCTGAGAAAATCCCGCGCGTTCAGATGCTTCTCGATTATCGAGGTTCCCATTCCGTCAAAAAGCATCAGAACCACTTTGTCGTATTTCTTCCGGTTGAGGATCGCGTCGAGTGCGGGGAGGGTGGGATTGAGGTGCGTTCCGGTAAAATACGCCAGCAGGGAATTGGAGAGATTCACTAAATTGTTTTTTTCGTCGAATCTGTACATTTTGCTATTTCCGATAGATGACATATCCCTCATAGGAAGAGGCGATGATCTGATTGTTTTCATCGAGGACGTGCAGGGCGAAAGACAGTTCAAAACCGTCTTCCGGCTCGATCAGCATCTGACCGTTCTCATCATAATAATACCCGTAGAAGTCGTAAGAAAAACGATACCCTTGATAGTCGGTGATCAACTCGATATTGCCGGTAACTTCTTTTCCGTACCAATAGGCGACTAACGACGACAGGGCTTCGGCCGCGTCGGGCGTTTTTGAAGAGAAGACGTGAACTCCCAGCGTCGAATAGTCTTCGTCGAAAGCGACTTCCCATTGGGTGTCGACGAATTCATAATTCGCGGTAAAACCGGCTTTTCGGATCAGGTTGTGAAGGTTTAACGCGCCGGGAATTCCGTCAATGACGAATTCTTCATCGGAAGCGTAATTGGCTCCGATTGTGCCGAACACGTCGAGCAGGGAATCGTTTTTATACAGAGCAACCGAAGATTTTGCCCCCAGAAAAACCGGAGAAATCCGATCGGCTTTTTGCCTTAATGCTTCGGAGGCGTAGGAATGAACGATCAGATAAGCGGTGTGTGGTTCGATCGTACCGTCGAGAACGATGCGATACTCTTCGCTTTTGATCGTGTCCAGACCGTTGCTGTACAATTCCAGCGTATAGCCCGTCAGCGAAACGGGTTCGTTCAAAGGATTGTACAGTTCGATCGCCTTATCGTTGTTGTTTCCCGCCGGGTGAAGATTTTTGTCGTAGCCGATGTTGAAAATTTCCGAAATAAACAAATCCTCTTGTTCCATGTTCTCCCAAGTGGGAATTTTTGCCAATTGCGTTAAAAAGGCCTCGGCGGTGTAGGCGAAAAGTTCGTTTTCGCTTAGCGCCTCTATCGATGCGCGTTCGTTTTCGTAGAGTTCCGCGACCTTTCTTTGCCCGTTCGGTCCGTAAAGAGTCAGATCGACGGAAGCATAGGCTTCTTCCAGTATTTCGACAGCCCTTTCAAGCGCTTCGGTGGAAGAAGACGAAGAAAAAAGCGAATCCGAAGATGAATCCGGATCACTTTGACTCGAAACGGAACCTGAGGAGAAGTTTTCCTCCGAAGAACCGATCGAGGCATCCTTTTCTCCCTTTGCGCAGGAAACCGCGGTGAAAGCGAAGAGAAGGAACAGAATCAGCCGTTTGTTTTTCTTTTTCATAGCAACATATCCTCCATTAAAGTATAGCGGTTTTTCCTTTCAAAAGCAAAGACAGGCTTCCCGAAAGGTATTGGCAAAATGGAAACGATCACTTCTCGCTGAGTTTTTGCTCGATTTCCTTGTCCGGCCAGTACCCCCAGGATTCCGTGATGATGCCTTCTTCGACTTTAAAATTTTCCAACGCTTCAAAGGCGATCCGCTTTCCCGTCGGCGGAATTCCCATGCAGATTCCGGTATGGATTCCTTCGTAAAGAACGCGCGTAGCGACTTTGTTTCCTTCGGAAAAAAGGTCTGAAATCGTAACGCGCAGATCGGAAAACTGTTCGGCGACGATTTTTAAAATGCCGACGGCGTCAAGGTTGCTTCTGGCCGCGGCAGGACTGTGATCGACATATCGTTCGGAAAGACAGTGTAAGATAAAGTCATAGTTCCGACGTTCATAACCTTCTTCAAAAAAGCGGGAAACCACCTCTTTCGGAGAAAGACAATAGGTGAACGCGCAGATCTCCTGCTTTGTTCCCTGATAGAGACCTTCTCCTTCATATGTCCGGATAAAGCCCGATCGTTCCAAGACTTTTATGGAAGCGAGATTGTCCCGAAGGCAAATGCCCTTTATCCGGGTGATGCCGATTTTTTTCATGATGACGGGCAGAAAAGCGCGGACGGCTTCGGTAGCATAGCCTTTTCGGGTGTATCGGGAACCGATGTGATAGCCGATTTCCCATTGACCGTCGTCGAACTTTACAGCCTGAACATAGCCGACACAGACGCCGTCTTTCCGCAAAACGGGATAGACGAGCGGCCCGTTTTGCCCCTCGTAAAGGCGGATCAGATGCCGGATCGTTTCTTCGGCTTCTCCGATCGTTAGGAACACTTCGTCCGGCGTAAAGCGGCGCGTATCTTCGTCGAGGGAATTCCGATGAACTTCTTCGGCCATATCGGCGCGGAACTCCGTGATGATCAACCGTGCGGTTTCAATTCGCATTTTCATCTTTCCTTTCTTTCTGTGTATTCCGATCTTTCTGTCGGACAAAATGATCATAACATAATGCGCCGTTTCTGTCGATCACCGTTTTTCGGCAAAGAAGCGAATCTCCGATCGCGATCCGGGGACGGATTTTCCGACGTTTCTCGTTTCGGGAAATCTTTGTATTTCTTTTTAAGCGTATTTTTGCTATGATTGAAGCGGCTGAAACAAGGAGATACGTTATGGCGGATAAAATGTTGGAAAGATTGGAAGCGATGCGCAAGAGAGTCGAGGATATCGACCGCCTTCTTTGCGATGAAAACATCGTCTCCGATGTCGCGAAACTGACCGATCTGAATAAAGAGAGAGCCTCTCTGATCGAACCGGTGGAGGAATATCTGCGATATAAAAAGTGGATGCAGGATTTAAGCGATGCCGAGATCATGGTCAACGAACCAGACGAAGAGATCAGCGCGTTTGCCAAAGAAAGCGTAAAAGAACTGGGCGAAAAAACACAGGAACTCTACGAAAAAATGAAAATCATGCTGCTTCCGAAAGACCCCGACGACGACAAGGACATCGTCTGCGAGATCAAGGGCGCGGCCGGCGGAGACGAAGCGAACATCTTTGCCGGAGATCTGTTCCGCATGTACACGCGTTATGCGGAGAATCAGGGGTGGAAAATTCAGATCGTCGACGAATCGCCGTCCAATGCCGGCGGTTTCAGCAACATCTCTTTTATCGTCAGAGGAAAAAACGTCTATTCCAAACTGAAATTTGAATCCGGCGCGCACCGCGTTCAGCGAATCCCTTCCACCGAGGCCAACGGCAGAATCCACACGTCCACCGCGACGGTCTTAATCATGCCGGAAGCGGAATCCGTCGATGTGGAAATCAATCCCGCCGATCTGAAAATCGACACCTACCGTTCCAGCGGTGCGGGCGGACAGAATGTCAACAAGACGGAGTCGGCCGTGCGCATTACGCACATTCCGACGGGAATCGTCGTCGCCTGTCAGGTGGAAAGAAGTCAGATTCAGAATCGGGAAATCGCGATGAATTTGCTGAAAACTCGGATTCTGGCTTTGAAACAGCAGGAACAGGACGAAAGAATCGGCAACGAACGGAAACTGAAAGTCGGCACCGGCGAAAGAAGCGAAAAAATCCGGACGTACAATTATCCGCAGAACCGGGTAACCGATCATCGCATTTCCTTCACGTTACAAAAACTGGACCGGGTGATGGAAGGCGACCTGGAAGAAATCATCGAAGCGTTGATCAATGCCGATCAGCAGGACAAAATGGAGCGGGAAGCAGAAAAATATGGCGATTAGACCGCTGAAAGAAGTGCTTTCCGATGCGTTAAGAAACCCTACGGCCGATGCTTATCGCCGGGACGTCTATTACCTTGCACAAAAAATTTTCGGCCTGACGCTCAACGACATCTATTTAAAAGGAGAGATATCCGTGGAAGATTCTCTTTTTTTGAAAGCGCTGGATCGCTACGAAAAAGGAGAACCGCTGTACTATATTCTGGGAAGCGCGCCTTTTCTGGGCAGAATGTTCTCCGTCGATCGTCGCGTGCTGATTCCGAGAAACGAAACCGAAGAACTGGTCGTAGAAGCCGGCGAAGCGATCCGGAAAGCCAAGATGAAAAATCCGGACATCGTCGATGTCGGAACCGGAAGCGGGTGCATCGCCGTAACGTTGAGCCTGGAATTTCCTGATGCGCATATCGACGCGACGGATCTTTCTTCGGAGGCCTTGACTCTGGCGAAAGAAAACAACGATCGCCTCGGCGGAAAAGTCGATTTTTATCGGTCGGACGTACTGGAAGAAGTCATTCGGAGAAAGAAAAAATACGACGTTCTGATTTCCAATCCGCCGTATATCGCTCCGGGTTCGTTCGTCGCAGAATCCGTTCGGGATTACGAACCGGAAATCGCGCTTTTCGCCGAAGACAAGGGGCTTGCCGTTTATCGGAAAATCTTCGCGCAGATGCCCGAAGCGATGAAAGACAACGCGATGGCCTTTTTCGAGATTTCTCCGGAGCAGCAAGAAGATCTGACGGATATCGTGCGAAACGCGCTGCCGGATTATACCTATTCCTTTAAGCGGGATATCAACGGATATACGCGTTTTTTGATCGTAAAGCGAAAAGGATAGACCTGTCGGACAGCCGTTGAAAAGAACCGGGCAGACAAAATCATCAAGAAAAAAATGATCGGGAAAGTCTTTTTTCTGTCACTCTTAAAAAACGAAAAAGTTTTTGAAACAATAGCAAAGAAAGGAATAAAATTCAGTTATTCGTCCAAGATGTTAGTGAAAGGAAGAGATTTTTATGGATTTTAAATTCTTGACGACTTTACTTTCGGGCGGATTTCTGTTGGCTTCTGCCATCGGCGAAAGCGGTGCGACTTTCAAGTATCTCTATCAGATCAAAGCCAATTCATACAGTCCGAAAGACTCGCTGGCGATCTATTACTACAAGGAAAAACTGATCGATAAATACGAAGAGATCGCTTTTTCGCTGAAAGAGGAATACCTTTCGGAAGCGCTTCGGACGAATATCAGTCAATTTCGTTTCGACGATCAATGCGTTCCGTCCTATCACAACGGCGTCCTCGTCCTGACTTTGGGAGAAGGCAAAGGCGGATTGGTGGAAGGGAGGTTACGTTACAATTCCTGCGACAACGGCGTTATCCGGGAAAAGGTCTTCATCTTCGATATATTTAAATAGAATGCAAAAGGGAAAAGTGGTATAATCTTCCTGTAAGAAGGGGTGCGTATGGAAACCAAAATCGTCGGCTTCGACGCGGAAGAACTGATTGAAGCGATCCGAAAAAGAAAGGTCGTCGCCTTTCCGACGGAGACCGTTTACGGTCTTGGTGTCATCGCGGATTCTCCGCGCGCTTACGAAAACCTGGTCGAAGTCAAGAAAAGAAGGCCGGATAAACCGTTTACGCTGATGCTGTCTTCGGCAGAAGAAATCGGGAAATACGCCGTGATCGACGAAAAAACGAAAAGAATCATCGATGAATTCATGCCGGGAGAAATCACGCTGCTCCTTCCGCCGAAAGAAGGCGTTGCGTCATGGATTCGGCTGGATTCACCCTATATCGGCGTTCGCGTCAGCGGAAGTCGGGAGGTTTCCCGAATGATCGCCCGGGTCGGCGCGCCGATGCTGGTGACCAGCGCGAATCTTTCCGGCGAAAAGACTTGCGCGGATTTTGAAAGTACAGAGGCGGTTTTTTCGGGAAAAGTCCCCTTTATCGTCAAAGGCGAAACTTTTTCCCGCCTGCCGTCGACCATCGTCATCGCGGAGAGTAAACTGACCTTAGTCAGACAAGGGAGCATTCCTTTTGAAGAAATTGAAAAAGTTTGGAGGACGGATTGATATGAAAATTGCATTTGGATCGGATCACGGGGGATATCTTTATAAAAAAGAACTGATCGCTTTTCTGAAAGAAAAAGGCTATGAAACGATCGATTGCGGGACCGACTCTCTGGATTCCTGCGACTATCCCGATTTTGCCTATGCGGTGGCTTCGCTGGTGGCCGATAAGAAAGCGGACAGAGGAATCGTCGTCTGCACGTCGGGGGAAGGCGTCGCTATCACCGCGAATAAAGTGCGCGGCATTCGTTGCGGGCTATGTTACAACGAAGAGGTCAGTTATCTGATCCGTCAGCACAACGATTGCAATATGGTGGCGTTTTCCGCGAAATTCTTCCCGCTGGAAGAGGTGAAAAGGTGGGCGATGAATTTTCTGACGACGGAATTCGAGGGAGGAAGACACGCCCGTCGCGTGGATAAAATCGAACGATAAGCGCCTCGCCTCCTAAAATTTTTTTTCGCATTTTATTTTGGCAGGCATGACTTCTTTTTAAGAAGAATTATATCTTTTCCGCTTTTTTCAAAAACTTCCGGTCATACATCAAAGCGGCGTTGAGCACAACGAGAACCGAGCCGACATTATGCACGATCGCGCCCGTAATCGGGTTTAGCAACCCCAAAGACGAAAGAACGATCGCGACAAAATTGATTGTCATGGACAGCGATATATTGAATTTTATCGTACGGACGGTCGATTTCGCCAATATGCATAAATACGGTAACTTTTCGATATCGTCGCTCATCAGCGCAATACTCGACGCCTCTACCGTAATATCGCTTCCGATACCGCGTAAAGCGATGCCGACGTCAGCCGTTTTTAACGCGGGCGCATCGTTTACGCCGTCGCCGATCATGCAGACTTTATAGCCTTTTTGTTCCAGGTCTTCAATCGCTTTTACTTTGCCTTCGGGCAATAAGTTCGCTTTGATTTTTGTGATACCGATTTGTTTCGCAAAATACTTCGCAGTCGTTTCATGATCGCCCGTAAGCAAAACGACCTCATAGCCGAGCGCTTTCAATTTGCGGACGGTTTCTTTTGCCGTAGGACGTAACGTATCCGAAAGTCCGATTGCCCCGATGACATTCTTTTCGTCGGCGATCAGAATCACCGCTTTTCCTTCGGATCGTAAGGCTTCCAGAATGTCGTTTTGTTCCGGACTCGGCGCAATGCCGTTTTCCTGTAAATACTTGCGGTTTCCGCATAAATATCTGACGTTGCGGAAGATTCCGCATACGCCTTTTCCTGCCTGCATTGCAAAGTCCGTTGCTTCCCTATATTCCAGATTCCGTTCTTTCGCATATTCGACGATTGCCTTACCGAGAGGGTGTTCGCTCCTTGCTTCTACCGAAGCAGCAACGCACAGCAATTCATTTTCAGACTGTGAGCTGAATGCAATCGTATTGCTGACTGTCAATTTTCCGAATGTCAGCGTTCCCGTTTTATCGAAGGCCACACAATTGGTTTTGCCCATATTTTCGAGTGCTTCTCCGGATTTGATCAGGACGCCGTACTTGGTCGCCTGACCGATCCCCGCCATGACCGAAGTCGGCGTTGCCAAAGCCAATGCGCAAGGGCAGAACACAACGAGAACGGTTACGCCGCGCACAAGCGCAAGGTTGTTTTCGTTTCCCAAAACAAAGTATGTCACGATACTTGTAATGACCGCTATCAAGATGGCTACGGGTACAAGCCACGTTGCCCATTTATCCGCGATGCGTTGCATCGGTGCTTTTTTGTTCTCGGCATCTTTCAGCAACTTTATCATTTTAGAAAGCGACGAATTTTCACCGACTTGCGTTGCGACCATATCGATCGAGCCGTAACCGTTCATCGTGCCGCAGTAGACTTCATCGTTTACGCTTTTATCGACGGGTAGACTTTCACCTGTCAGGATCGCCTGATTGACCGAAGTCGTGCCGTCGATGATTTTACCGTCAACGGGTATGGTTTCGCCTGCAAGCACGCGTAATTTCATTCCCGTCTCGATTTCGGTTATATCGACTGTTTTTTCCGTAACGGTTCCGTTTTCATCGATCAGGAGACGTCCTTTTTGAGGTGCGAGACGGATTAAACTGTTTAAGCCTTTTTTGGCACGCTCCGTCGTTTTATCTTCCAATATGGCCCCGATAGCCATAATAAAAGCCACTTCGCCGGCCGCAAAAATTTCGCCGATGCAGATCGAAGCGATCATGGCAACCGTTATCAGCAAAGCGCTGGACACCCAATGTTGCTTGACTAGCCGCGATACGGCAAGATACAAAAGCGGATAGCCCGATATTACTATCGTTATCCAAGCGGGGTCTAAAAACGGACTGATATCCAGATCGACCCAATTTTTGACGATCAGAAGGGCAAGACTTCCGAATAGAAAGAGGCCTGATACGAGGGTCATTTTGAATCCGCTGAAAAAATCTGAAATCCTTTTGAACATCAAAACCTCCTTGATTTGCTTTTCAAAAAAACATATACTATATTTGTTTCCGAACATATTGTTCGATTTTAGTATAACATAAGAAAAAGGAAGAGGACCGATCAGTTTTTCCGCTTTATCCGTTAGCGGACAAAAACGAAAAATTGTACCGGACAGGAGGTAAGGATGGATAGACGAATACAAAAAACGAGAAAAGCCATTTTCAATGCTTTTGATGCATTGATCGCAAAACGGGATTATTCAAAGATTTCCGTTCAAGACATCATTGACGAAGCGAATATCGGAAGAAGTACTTTTTATGAACATTTTGAGACAAAAGACTACTTGCTGCGTGCCAAATGCACGGATTTATTTGAACATATTTTTATTCCGGACGGAACAGAAAAGACGCATGCTTTTTCTGTTAATTCGTCTTTCCGGGAAAAAATAACGCATATTCTGTTTCATTTTCTTGACGACAAAAAAGTCATCAAGGGAATTTTGTCCAGCGAGAGCGGCCAGATTTTTTTACAGTATTTCCGGGTCTATCTGTCTGAGGCCATCCAAAAAGAGGATATTCACTTAAACGGAATACCGGACGAATTTCTGATCAATCACATCTCGGGATCTTTTATCGAAATGGTTACCTGGTGGGTGAAACGGAATTTCAAAGAAACTCCTTCCGAACTGGCACACTGCTTTTTTAAAGTACTTCCGTTCACGAATCTTTTAACGGAATAAACGGATTTGAGTTCGGGCAGGATCGGCATCGGCGCTGTTTTGAAATCGCTTGTTTCATCTTTTCCTTATACTATACCGAATGAATTTTTTTGCAGGCAGACTTTCTCAACGATCTGTAAAAAACGAGACCGCTGAATCTTTGAATAGCGAAGCGCGTACCTGTTTTGAAGACCTTTTTTCATTTTTTTGTATAAAAAATCCGTTTCTGCGAAAGATGATTATTGAGGTGAAAGAGAAAATGAAAAAGCAAGAAAAAGTGAAATCGTGGCCGGTGGAAGCGAAGGCCGGGTTGGCATTGGTAATTACTTCGGCAGTGATCGTGGGAGGGGCGTTGATTCTCGGCAGCAGTTTCAACTCTCAGCATATCGATTCAAACGTCGGCAATATCCCGTCTTCTTCCGTAGACGGCAATTCCCAAAGCGAACCGAACAGCGAAGTAACCAAGATCGAAACATTGGCGAAACCATTCACCGTCGAAGCGAAATGCGAACGGTATTTCTACGATATGGACGACGATTCTTCGATCCGGGTCAAAGCGATCGTGCCGGTTCCGAATAAGGAATCCGCTTATATGAAGAGCGTAGGCGTGGATTACGTCTACAACGGAAACGTGTTCGACATCACGGCATCGACCTCCGGCGTCGTAACCGAAAAAGTCAGCGATTCCATTTACGGAAATATGCTGGTTATCCAACATGATTCCGGCATCGAAACGATTTACGCTTCGCTTGGAACCGTTTTGGTCAGCGAAGGTGATTCGATCGAACAGGGACAGGTGATCGCCAAATCCGGCGAATCGTTGTATACCTCCGGTTTAGGTTCGTGCCTGCACTTTGAAATCCTGAAAAGCGATACGTATCTCAATCCGGAAAAATCGTATACCGTCGAAGTCGCCAAATTATAATCGACGGCAAGACGAATCATCAGAAGACGATGAAGGGATAAGGCAGCCAAACGGAAAAACCGGGCTGCCTTTTTTGCTGTTCGATTTTTTGAAGGAAAAGCGGATTTTTTCAAAAAAAGAAACGACTTCCTCAGATAGCATGCGATAGGAAAAAAAGAAAAATAGGATTGAAAAGTGACTTAGTTCTGTTTTTTTCTTTTACTTAAACATTATTTTGTTAATCAGATTCTTGCAGGTTATGATGAAAGAGATCAGAAGATAAAAAATTTTAACAATTGTATAGGGTAGATATAAAAATTGTCAACCGAAAACGTGAATTGTGTCTGTTATTTAATATTTGATTTCGTGATTTTTTGAAATAAATAATTGTGCGATTTCGTGAAAAAACGATTAACTCTTTTAACGTTATGTGGTAAACTATCTGTCGAGGAGAGTTGTTGGATGGAGCAAAAAATCGTTTTAAAAAGAAAAGTTTATAATAAGCTTGCAGAGTGGAAAGAAAAATATGCCCCCGATTATGCTTTATTTTTGAAAGGGGCACGCCGCGTCGGAAAGACAACAATCGCCGAAGAATTCGGAGAGAAGGAATATAAATCCTTTATTACCATAAATTTTCAGCGTGCCAATGAAGCGGTAAAAGATCTGTTCGTGGACGGATTGATGGATTTAGATTACTTTTTTAACGTAATACAAATGCAATATAAGGTCAAGTTGTATGTGCGAGAATCGTTAATTATTCTGGATGAAATTCAATTGTTTCCTCAGGCAAGACAGGCATTGAAAACTTTACTTGAAGATAAACGATATGACTATATCGAAACGGGATCATTAGCCGGAATAACTAAAAAAAGCAAAAAGGCAGAAATTCTTATTCCGTCAGAAGAGTACAGTGTGGACATGTATCCGCTTGACTTTGAAGAATTTTTATGGGCAAACGGGGATACGTTCACAACGGAAATTATCAGAGAGCATTATCAGAAGGTGAAACCGTTCGGTCAAAAACTGAACAAAGAGATTTTGCGAAGATTTCGCGAATATATGTGTGTGGGAGGAATGCCGCAGGCGGTAGTCGCTTTTGTGAATACAAAAGACTACGAACGAGTCGATTTCGCAAAGCGGGAAATAATAGCATTATATCGCAACGATATAAAAGAGCAGGAGGAAGAGAATAGCGAATACGTAGGAAATATATTAGATAATATTCCTTCAGAGCTTGCAAAGCACGATTCCGCTTCTAAAACAAACGAATTTCGCTTTACGCATATCAATAAAAATGCAAGATTAAGAGAATATAAAGGCCCGTTGCGTTGGCTTGATGAAGCGATGATAATCAACGTTGCACGCAACACGACCGATCCTAGCCCTGCATTGACGTTAAGCCTGGATGACGAAAGATTTAAATGTTATATGATGGATACGGGGTTGTTGATAAATTTAAGTTTCGGGGACGGAAATTTTATCGATAATGATTTTTATAGTGCAATTTTGACGGATCGACTGCATATTAACGAAGGAATGTTTATAGAAAATATAATTGCTCAGTGCTTGCGGGCAAACGGACATAAAATCGTTTTTTATGTTGAATATAACGAACAGGGCAAATTGGCAACGGAAATAGACTTTTTGATCAGAAAAGATCGAAAGGTGATTCCGATCGAAGCGAAATCCGGAAAGGAATATACTGTAAGATCCTTGGAAAAATTTAAGAAGAAGTTTTCAAATAAAATCGGGTTGCAGTATGTTTTGCATGAGGGCGATATAAAGCGGGAAGGTGAAATCGTCTATTTTCCGTATTATATCGCTTCAATTTTGTAAATTTGACGAAAAACAGAATATATTATAGAAAAAGTTATCGTGATACAATATGAAGAAAACCTGTCAGGTATTTTGGGTATGTGCATGGAAGCAAAAGTTTACGGCATTATTTGCTTTGGAATGAGGCTGACGCTTCGTGAAGGGAACAGAGAGTATTTCTATAAACGATTAGAGGACTTATATCCGGGCATGAAAGAGCGATACGTAAAGCGTTACAGGAATCAATATATCGTCAGCAGTCCCCGAAACGCCCGATTGATGCGTCTCTTTCAAGAAAAATGCGAGAAGGCAGGCATTGTTCACAACAACGAACTGATTTTTCGGTTTTTGCAGACTTTTGAAGAAAAAACGCCATCAGGCAACTGAGTTTATGGGATTAAATGGCGGTGGAGGAATAAGCGTGAACCGATCGGTGAGACCTAGCCTGAACGGCGATTTCGGAAATGTCGCCTTATAGTGGGACCGGTCGCGCTTTCCTCCCGCAGGGACGATAAAACTATAATGCTGGTTAGAGCACTTTAATAAGAAATTTTTTCATTAAATGAATCGATAAAAAATACACAACATATAAATAATGAAATTAATAAAACAAACAATGAATAAATACTGGACAGTTTTATATGTTCTTTAAAAAGTGTACAGTATAAATGGACAAAATGATTGATTCCTATAAAACTGTATAGTATAATATAAACAAAGAAATTGAGGTGTACCTATGGTTATTAGAGAAAGGTATTTAAAAGCGATTAGAGGATTCTATGACAGTGATTTAATTAAGGTCATTACAGGTGTTAGAAGATGTGGTAAATCTGTTATTTTAGAAACTATTATGAATGAGATTAAGAAAAAAACTACTAATATTATTTACCTTAACTTTGAGAAAATGACTGATTTTGATAAAGCTAGTGATGTAAAATCTCTTATAAATTATGTAAAAAATAATAGAGAGAAAGGAAAATGTTATTGCTTTTTTGATGAAATACAAGAATTAGATGATTGGCAGGTAGCAGTCAAAGATTTAAGACTTGATAATTGTTCAGTATTTGTCACAGGATCAAACTCAAAATTATTGTCAAGTGAATTCTTAATATTGTTTAGTGGCCGTTTCGTGTCATTTAGAATTAGGCCATTTGTATATAAAGAAATCAAGGAGTATTCAAATGAATTAGGCATTAATGTTGATGTTGCAAATTATTTGATTTGGGGAGGGTTTCCTGGAAGATTTAATAATATTTCGTTAGATGGAACAAAAACATATTTGTCAGATTTAGAAAGTACAATTGTAATAAATGATTTAATTAAGAGATACAAAATAAGAAAAGAAGTTCCATTTAAAAAAATTGTAAATTATGTTTTATGTAGTAATTCTAGAATATTTTCAATTAGATCAATTCATAGATATATTAAAAATGATTTTCCTGATTTATCAATGATGACAGTTGCAAAATATATGGAATATTTAAAGGATGCTTATATAATTGATGAAATTCCTCAATACTCTACTAAAACAAAACGTGAACTTCAATATTATGGTAAGATTTATAATTCAGATGTGTGTTTTAATTCATTAAGAGCTAATAACAATAGATATGATTTAGATCATAATTTAGAAAATATAGTTTACAATGAGTTATTATATATGGGTTATGATTTGAAAGTTTTTAATAATAATGGAAAGGAAATAGATTTCATAGCGTCAAAAGATAATAAAGTATTTTATATACAAGTCGCTTATAGTGTTGCGGATGAAAAAGCTTATAATCGAGAAATGGGTGCTTTTAAAGATTTAGATAATTTAAATCAAAAGATTTTAATCACTAATGATATTATCGATTATTCTACATCAACTATAAAACATATTAAGCTAGAAGATTTTTTGATGAAGAAAGAACTATAATTTGTTGTGAAAAATTTTAAGTTGTTTGACCAAAAAATGTTCAAATAATCGTTTTTGATCAAGAATGCGAAGCAACTATTTATCATCAGCCATTCGCATTCGCACACCTTAATAAGGGATATTTCTATGGCAATAAAAAAGGATATTTAGGAGTAAATGCTTGAACGATTACTCTTGGATGAGGTTTTACTTTACCCTCGCTTACAGCACTGCCCATTTCGGCGTACTTTTTTTGGGATTTTTCGAATTCTTTTGCCAATAGATAGATGAGGTGGGAAGAATGAGCGAATGCGAACGGTGCGGCAATCGGAATCCCGAGAGTTTCGGAATTCGGAAAAACGGCGAACCCTATTGCCGTCTTTGCCTGAGTTTTAACGGAGAAAAAGCCCCGAAGAATCCGAATCTGAAACGACGTAAAACGGAAGTTACGCTTTCTTATTCGCTGAGTGAGGAACAGAAAGCCGTCAGCGATCGTCTGACAGAGGCTTACCGGGCGCACCGCGATTCTCTGGTTCATGCCGTCTGCGGCGCGGGAAAAACCGAGTTGGTCTATGCGACGATGGGATACGCTTTATCCGAAGGCCATCAGGTCGGGTTCGCCATTCCGCGAAAAGACGTCGTCATCGAACTGACGGCGCGGATCAAAGAGGCGTTTCCTTCCCGGAAGGTGATTGCCGTCTATCAGGATCATACCGATGATCTTGTCGGAGACATCGTCGTGCTGACGACGCATCAGTTGTACCGGTATGAAGCGTATTTCGATCTTCTGATTATCGATGAAGCGGATGCTTTTCCCTTTAAAGACCAACCGGTTCTTCACTCCTTTTTCCACCGTTCGGTAAGAGGAAATTTTATCGTGATGAGCGCGACGTTAAGCGAGGACATGAAGGAAGAAATACGGAAACGGGGAGGCACTTGCCTGAGCCTGATGACGCGGTATCATCATCATCCTCTGATTGTACCGAAACCGATCGTATGGCCCTTTTTCCCTGAAATCTACGTCTTTTTTAAACTTTTGGCGTTTCGGAAAAAGCGTTTCCCGGTTTTGGTCTTCACGCCGACGATCGACGAATGCGAAGCCTTGTTCCGGTTTGTCGGAGTCCTGATGCGAAGGGGTAATTTCGTCCATTCCGAAAGAGCGGGAAGAAACGAAATCATCGAAGGTTTTAAACGGGGCAAATACGACTATCTGATTACGACTTCGGTATTGGAACGAGGGGTGACGGTAAAGAATCTGCAAGTCATCGTCTTTCACGCCGACAGCGCGATTTACGATGATAAGGCGCTGATTCAGATTTCCGGGCGGGTAGGAAGAAAAAGCGATGCGTGGGACGGAGAAGCGGTCTTTCTCTGCAACCGAAAAAATGCTTTTATCCGGAATTCAATCCGGCAGATCAGGGAGGCGAATCGGGCATTATGCCGCGATGCAAAGTCTGCATGAATTCGTTTGACAGCCTCCTGCGCGGCGAAAGAATCTGCGCTTCGTGTTTCCGCCGCCTGGAAGTGCTTTTCGAAACGAAGCGAATCGAAGACGTTTCGGGGCGGATTCTCTACGCCTACAACGATTTTTTCAGAAACCTGCTTTACCTGTTCAAAGGGTGCGGGGATTACGAATTGAGAGAAGTATTTTTGTCGCGATTCCGGAGGGAATTGAAAATCCGCTTTGCCGGGTATTCGGTGATACCCGCGCCGTCGAACGAAGCGGAAGACGAAAAAAGAGGGTACAATCACGTCGTCGAAATCGCCAAGTCGCTGGATTTGCCGATTCTGCCTTTGCTTTTCAAGAACAAACCTTTCAAGCAGAGCGCGCGGAGTTTCTCCGAACGTCGGAAAGTGAGGGACGATCTGTCGTTAAAAAACGGAAGTCCGATCGTCGGGAAAAAGATTCTGTTGATGGACGATGTCGTGACGACCGGCGAAACGATGAAAGCGATGATCGATCTCGTAAGGCCTTTGCGCCCGAAAAAAATCCGATTTCTGGTTCTTGCGACGAAAAAAGACTGATTCTGCCGCATCGTGGCTATCGCTGGTTTTATCGGTCGAAAGGAGGGGGATTTTGATGAACGAATTTTCTACAAAAACGCGATGAAGAAATCGATAATGAAGGTGTAGTAAATTTTTGAAAGGTGGTAAAAAGCATGACAGGAAAAGTCAAATGGTTCGATGCCGAAAAAGGATTCGGCTTCATCAACCGCGGCGAAGGAGAGGACATTTTCGTCCACTACTCGCAGATTCAGGAAGAGGGTTACCGATCCCTGGAAGAAGGACAGGAAGTCAGATTTGAACTCGCACAGACCAGTCGTGGATTGCAGGCTCGCAACGTCGTCAAAATCGGCGCCTGAATGCACTTCATATCCCCTTTGAAAAAGGGGATTTTTTATTGAAATGCCCGAATAGTATTTGCCATCGATTCTTTCGGCCTGTATAATTGAAATGATACCTTATGAAATGGAGGATTTATGAGTAATTTTATTGATCGGCTTTTGCGGGTAGACGAAAGAGCGTTGAAAAAAATCGAAAAAAGAGCCAATCTGGTTCTCGATTATGAAGAAGAGATGAGCAAACTGACGGACGAGGAACTGAAAGCAAAGACAGGATACTTCAAAAGCCAGTTGAGCGAAGGCAAAACGCTCGACGACATTCTTCCGGAGGCTTTCGCGGTCTGCCGGGAGGCCTGCCGGAGAGTGAGAGGAGAATTTCCGTATAAAGTTCAGGTCATGGGTGCGATCATTCTTCACGAGGGCGACGTAGCCGAGATGAAAACCGGCGAAGGAAAGACCCTGACGGCGACCATGGCGGTCTATCTGAACGCGCTGGAAGGAAAGGGCGTTCACGTCGTTACGGTCAACGAATATCTGGCCGCGCGGGATTGCGAAAGCATGGGACAGATTTATTCCTTTCTCGGGCTGACTTGCGATGTCAATCTGAGGGAAAAGGACACGGAAGGAAAGCAGGCGGCGTATAATGCCGACATCACGTATACGACCAACTCGGAACTGGGATTCGATTATCTTCGCGACAATATGGCGCAGTCGAAAGAAAAACGCGTTTTGCGCGGACTCAATTTCGCCATCGTCGACGAGGCCGATTCGATTCTGATCGACGAATCGCGGACGCCGTTAATCATTTCGGGCGGCGAGCGCGCGCCGGCGAATACCTATATTTTCGCCGATCGTTTCGTCAAATCGCTGAAAAAGGAAAGAGATTTCACGATCGATCTGAAAACGAAAGCGTGCAATCTGACCGACTCCGGCGTCGACGCTTGCGAAAAGGCGTTCGGCGTAACCAACCTTTACGCGCCGGAATACAACGATCTGGTTCACCGGATTCATCAGGCACTGAAAGCCAATTTCATCATGAAGAGAAACGTCGAATACATGGTCGCCGACGGAGAAATCCATTTGATCGACCAGTTCACCGGCCGTATCATGAAGGGCAGAGAGTATTCCGACGGGTTGCAGCAAGCCATTCAGGCGAAAGAAAACGTCAAGATCAAGTCGGAGACGGTCACGATGGCGACGATCACCTATCAGAATTTCTTCCGGATTTACAACAAAGTGGCCGGCATGACCGGTACGGCGAAAACCGAAGAGGAAGAATTTGAAAAGATTTACAATATGCATGTTACGCCGGTTCCGACCAACAAACCGGTCATTCGGATCGACGATACGGATCTGGTTTACGGCAATTCGGGCGCGAAATACAAGGCACTGATCGAAGAGATCAAGAAAAGACACGCTTTGGGACAGCCGATTCTG
>UMKG01031858.1_pt1 | contig 67643 bp, 59 predicted proteins | sample 1966261 | NCBI WGS metagenome assembly UMKG01 (sample SAMEA4836169, study PRJEB28245) | human gut metagenome | biome: gut microbiome; material: fecal sample | place: Denmark | collected 2008 | reverse complement strand
CGTCGTGTACGGAAACAAATACGACTATCACATAAGAAGAAAAACGGCCCTCCTCGTCAAAGCGTTTACGGACAGAAATTACGATTGGTATATCTGCACCCTGCGTTTGGACGACGTCCGCCTCGTGTACGTGTTTGAGTTGAAATGCGACGGTTCCGTTTTCTATTTTTCGGAAGACGGACTTTCCGATACCTATGATTTCTCTCTTTCCTATTACAATTCTTTTCAATTGCCTTACATCAATGCGATCGACGTTCAAAAAGGGGTCGAATGGTTTAAAAATGCGGTTTTTTATGAAATTTTCGTCGATCGGTTTTACTGCGGAAAAAGCGAAAAAAGCCGTCGGTACATCAATCTGAAATGGGGAGAAATTCCGAACCCGAAGAGTTTTGCAGGCGGCGATCTGTACGGCGTCGAAGAGAAACTCGATTACTTGTCGTCCCTCGGCGTCAACGCGTTGTATCTCACCCCCGTTTTCAAGTCGGTGTCCAATCACAAGTACGACATTTACGACTACTACGATATCGATGAACAGTTCGGCGGGAAAGAAGCGTTGCGACAACTGGTCAAAAAAGCGCACGAAAAGGGAATGAAAATCATTCTCGATGCGGTTTTCAATCATTGCAGCGATCAGACCGAACAATTTCAGGACGTCCTCCGAAACGGACGGAACTCGAAGTATTTCGATTGGTTCATCATTCGGGGCGACCGGGTTGAAAAAGGGAATTTCGAGTGTTTCAGCATCTGCGATTACATGCCGAAATGGAATACGTCCAACCGCGAAGTCCGCGATTATCTGATCGGCATCGGCCGGTACTGGATCGACGAATTCGGGATCGACGGCTGGCGCCTGGACGTTGCCGACGAAGTGTCGCACGATTTTTGGCGCCATTTCCGCGAGAGCATCAAAGCCGACAAGCCGGATTGCCTGATTTTAGGGGAAAACTGGCATGATTCGTATTCCTTTTTAAACGGCGGGCAGTTCGACGGCATCATGAACTACGCGCTGACGAAGGCGCTTTTGGATTATCTGGTCAACGGGGTTTACGGCGCGCAGGGTTTCGCCGAAAAACTGAGCGAACTCTATATGCGCAACACACGCACCGTCAATTCGCAGATGCTGAATCTGCTCGACAGCCACGATACGCACCGATTCTACACGTTAAGCGGCAAAAACAAGGATAAACTGGCTATCGGTCTGGCGATTCTCTACATGCATACGGGCGCGCCTTGCCTGTATTACGGAACGGAAATTCCGTTGGAAGGCGGCTACGATCCGGATTGTCGCCGAACGATGAATTGGCTGGAAAAGGGCGAAATGGTCGGATTGCTGAAAGCATTGGCGCATCTTCGCGAAAAGGACGCGGTGAAAGACGGAACGATCTCGTTTGCTTCAAAGGAAGAGTTGTTTCTTCTCGAACGAAAAAAAGAAACGGTTCTCCGGCTGACGGTGAATGCGACGGATCGCCCTGTGTCCGTCCGCCTGGAAGGAAAGGTGATCGCCGGTCATCATTTCGACGGCGCGCTTCTGGGAACCGGATTTTTCATCGAAGAAATCGTTTGACGGAGGAGGTTAGATTATGAAAAAGAATATTGCGGCCGTTTGCCTGCATCTGAGTCTGATCGTCGTTCTGGTCTGTTGCGTCGGCTTGACCGGTATGAACGAAGAAAGCGGAAAAGTCGATAAGTTTACGGGCGAACTCGAAACGAATGTCACCTTACGCATTCTGGAAAACGACACGGCGATCAAGCAAGGATATCTGGCCGAACTGATCGCGGCTTTCAATGCGGCGTATGCGGAATACGGCATAACGGCGGTGGACGCCAATATGGATCAGTATACCGATCTGGCCAACGACGGACCTTACGGGTACGGACCGGACGTCCTGTATCAGGCAAACGATTCGCTGATGAAGTACGTCGACAACAAGCACATCATGCCTTTGCCGGTTGACCGGCTGGAAAGTTACGGGGAAACGGGCGAAAAAGCGTGGGAGGCCTACACGCGTACGGTCGACGGCGAAGCGTATGTGTTCGGCGTTCCCGTCAATATTCAGGGCCCTCTTCTGTATTACCGGAAAGACCTTCTCCCCGAAAACTGGGAAGACGAGTGGGACGACGACAACGACGGCGTGTGCGACATCGTCCAGTACTGGACGGATCTGTACCGTTATTCGTCCTTGCTGAAACAGAGCGATGAAAAAGCGACGGACGGCAGTAAACGATACGGCTATATGCGATCCTTTCTGGAACCCTATTTTTCGATCGGATATCTGTACAGTTACGGAGGTTATACGTTTGGAAATCACAATACGGACGCCTCCGACATCGGACACAGCGCGGGCGAATCCGAAAAAGGCGGTTGGATTATCCGGCAGTTGGCGTCCGTCATGGACGAGCGGTGCATCGACGATTCGGTAACCGTCTCCGCGTATTCCGCGCTGGCGACGGGCGAATACTTCGCCACCGTCACGACTCCGGACGTGTACACCCTTTTCGTGGACGAGATGAAAAACGCAGGGTACAGCGACGAATATATCGAAGCGAATCTGATCGCGGCCGATATTCCTTCTCTGCCGGCGAGCGGCGATCTGGAAGACGAAAGCGCGGGATTCATCGAAAGCAAGATGATGGGCGGCGTTCAGGGATATGCCATCAGTTCCTACACGAAGTATCCCAATGCGGCGCTGGCATTCGTCAATTTTGCGACGAGTTATACCATGATCAGCCGTCGGAACGAATTGCTTGGGATCGTCCCGGCGCGGGAAGACGTGGCGGAAAAGGCGGGCGGACTTTCCGAAATCATCAACGAAAATCTTGCCGAAGGGAATATCGTCGTCATGCCTTCGATCAGCGAAGTCGCGCAGATCTGGACGCCTTTACAGACCTTCTTTCAGGATATCGCGAAAGATCCGTTCCGCACCGGCGGGCAGAAATACGACACGCTTGACAAGATCAAGCAAAAACTGATCGAAGTGGATCGGCAGATTTATAACGCGATCTTTACTTTGGCATGAGAGAGGAGGACAGCGATGCAAGAAGAATCAAAGGGCAAGGGAATTTGCCGGAGAATGAAAGAAGGTTTTACCCGCATCGGGAGCAGGGTGATCAGCTTCTTTGTCGGTCTGCCGTCGAGAACGAAGGCGAAGTTCGCGGGGGCAAAGGAAATCATCACGCAAGGCAACGGAAAGGTCGCCGCTTCCTGTCTGATCATGGGACTCGGTCAACTCCTTTACAGGCAATGGGCGAAGGGCATTCTGTATCTTCTGACCGAAGCGGCCTTCGTTCTGTTCTTCGTGTTCATCGGAGCGGAAGGAATCGTGGGATTATTTACGCTCGGCACGGTGGAAGGAAACGCCTGGTACGGGATCGAAGGCGACAATTCCGTCATTCTGCTCATCGTGGGCATCCTTTCGGTTATCGCCTTGGCGTTTTACGTCATTCTTTATTTTTCCAATATCAAAGATGTCTATCGCATCCAATGCGCCTACGATACGTTGAAAGAACCGGAATCTTTCAAAAAACAGGTGGCTTCGCTTCTGGACAAGAATTTTCACAAGACCGCTTTGGCGCTTCCGATCATCGGCGTCAGCGTGTTCAGCATTCTTCCGATCCTCTTCATGATCCTGATCGCGTTTACGAATTACGGAGGCACGATCGTTCCTCCGAAACTGATCAGTTGGGTGGGATTGGAAAACTTCGCGAAAATTCTGACGCTTTCCGATTTTGCGCCGACCTTTTTCAAAATCTTCGGCTGGAATATCCTTTGGGCCGTTCTTTCGACCTTCATCAACTATTTCGCGGGACTGGCTCTGGCTTTGCTGTTCAATAAAAAATGCGTCAAGGGAAAGACTTTCTGGCGGCTGTTTCCGATTCTCGCCTATGCGGTGCCGGGATTCATCACGCTGATCGGGTTCAAATTCATGTTTTCCTACGGCGGACCGATCAATTACTACCTGATGCAGAACGGCGGCGCGGCGATCGGTTTTCTTGATATCGATGCAAAATGGACCGCGCGGTTAATCGGACTTCTGGTCAACGCCTGGCTCTGCATTCCAAGCGGCATGCTGTTAGCGACGGGCATTCTTTCCAACATCAATGCGGATTTGTACGAGGCGGCGAAGGTCGACGGGGCGAACGGGTGGATGCAGTTTCTCCGCATCACCTTGCCTTACGTCTTGTTCGCCACGATGCCCGTCCTCATCTCGCAATTTATTGCCAATTTCAACAATTTCGGCATCTTCTATTTCCTGCGGGGCGGATTGTACATCGACGGTTATTTTCTGGCCAGCGATACGGACTTGCTGATCAACTGGCTCTACAACATGTCGATCGACAACAACTACTATTCGATCGGCGCGGCGATCAGCATCGTCATCTTCGTGATTACTTCTGTCATCTCCCTGAGCGTGTACGTGCTGTCGCCTTCTTATAAACAGGAGGACACGTATCAATGAAGAAATTATTCAGAAATCCGAAAAAAATCGTTCATGTCGTTCTGACGTATCTCGTTCTGATCGCGGTGGCGTTTGTCTTCCTGTTTCCGATCCTCTGGCTGGTGCTGGCGTCGTTTTCCAAGTCGGGGTCTTTGTACTCGTTCAAGGGTTTCTTTCCGAGCGAATACAGCCTGGATACCTTCGTGAAACTGTTCACCGACACGGAAATGTACGATTATCCGCGGTGGTTTGTCAACACGCTGTTCATCGCCGTCATGAGTGCATTGATCGGAACGTTTCTCACGATTCTCACGGCGTACTGCATGTCGCGTTTCCGTTTCAAAACGAGAAAGGCGATCATGAAGACGACTCTGCTTTTGGGTATGTTTCCTTCGTTCATGACGATGACAGCCGTCTATCTGCTCTGCACGCAGTTCAATCTCGTCAACCAGCAATGGGGACTGATTCTCATCTATTCCGCCGGCGCGCCGATGGGATATCTGACGCAGAAAGGCTTTTTCGATACGATTTCCATTTCCATCGACGAAGCGGCGCGGATCGACGGGGCGTCGAATTTCGATATCTTCGCGCGGATCACGCTTCCGTTAGCCAAACCGATGATCGTCTATACGTTGCTTTCGTCGTTCGTATGGCCGTGGAGCGATTTCATTCTGCCGAAATTGCTTTTGAAGAACAAGGAACTGTACACCGTCGCCGTGGGGCTGATGTCGCTCGACAATACGGAATTCGCCCGTTTCGCGGCGGGATCGGTCTTCATCGCGGTGCCGATCGTGATTTTCTACTTCGCGCTTTCCAAATTCCTGATCAGCGGTCTCTCCGCGGGCGCGGTCAAACAATAAACGCATTCTTTTGCAAAAGGAGGAAAAAAGATGGCAAAAATCAGCATGAAACACCTGTATAAGGTGTATCCGAACGGGACGAAAGCGGTCAACGATTTCGATATGCAGATCGAAGACAGGGAATTCATCGTCTTCGTCGGACCTTCCGGATGCGGCAAATCGACGACGTTACGCATGATCGCCGGATTGGAAGAAATCACCGCGGGCGAATTGAAAATCGGCGATGTCGTGGTGAACGGGCTGGAACCTAAGGACCGGGATATCGCGATGGTGTTTCAGAATTACGCGCTGTACCCGCATATGACGATCTACGACAACATCGCTTTCGGTCTGGAAATGCGGAAGACGCCGAAAAAAGAAATCGACCGGCGCGTTCACGAAGCGGCGGCCTTGCTTGGCATCACCGAGTATTTGCGGAAAAAACCGAAAGAGATGTCCGGCGGACAGCGCCAGAGAGTGGCGCTAGGACGGGCGATCGTCCGGGAACCGAAGGTCATGCTTCTGGACGAACCGCTTTCCAATCTCGACGCCAAACTGCGCACGCAGATGCGAAGCGAAATCGTGAAGTTGCATAAAAAACTCGGAACCACTTTCATCTACGTTACCCACGATCAGGTCGAGGCCATGACGATGGGAACAAGGATCGTCGTCATGAAAGACGGATTCATCAAGCAAATCGACACGCCGAAGAATCTGTACAAATATCCGGCCAATCAATTCGTCGCCGGGTTCATCGGCACGCCGCAGATGAATTTCTTTGAAGTGACGCTGAAAAAGGACGGGGATTCGGTTCTCATCGATTTTGCGCATTCGGAAGCGAAAATCCGCGTGCCGTACAGAGCGATGACGAAGGTTCCGCCGGAGTACCTGCAAGGGACGAAACCGGCAACGATCGGCTTCCGCGCGGAGGACATTTCGCTCGATCCTGAAAAAGTCAAGGCAAGCCGGGCGTGCATTCCTGTCCGCATTTCGCATACGGAGGAATTGGGAACCGAAACGCTGGTCTACGGCGATATCGACCTGTCGAACGACGATTTCGGCGAATCGAACACCCGCGTGATCGTCAAGGCGGCGGGGTTCAACGACTATGAATCGGGCGCGGTTCTGGAAGCGGCTTTCGATCTGAACGCCATGCATCTTTTCGATCGGGTTACGGAAGAAAGCATTCTTCCGCGAATCCCCGAATACAACGCGATCGAAGCGACGGTGAAAGACGGAACCCTGATTTTCGCCGGAATTCCAATCCGCCTTCCGCCTGCGATGTCCTGCACGGACGGGGAGTGCGAAGGAATTTTCCCGGTTTCCGCCGTGAATCTGAACGGAGACATTCCCGCGAAAGTCGTCGGTTCGGAGAACGTCAACGGACAGTTTTCAGTGTCTCTCGATCTTGACGGAATCCCGCTGTTCGCTCTGTCCGAACGCGCGGTCAGCGAAGAAGTTCTTTCCATCGGCATCGATTTCAAGCAGTTGACGATCAAACGCGAGGGAAAAACGCTTGTGGAACGGCTTCCGTCCGTCAACCGTCTGTACGGAACGTTTGAAATGGAAAAAGCCGTCGAAACGGTGCAGATCAACGGAAAGAAAAAGAAGAAAAAGACGCAACGCTATTTCTTCGTGATCGGCGACGGGAAATTCGCCGTTCCGGAGGAAACGGCACGGAAAATGTGCGCGGCGTTTTCGGGAAGGAAGGTCTTCAATACGTCGTTCCGTTTTGAAGGATCGCCTTACGACATCGCCGTCGGCGAATGCGGAATCACCGCCGAAGTCGTGGAAACCCTCGATTACGGCGCGGAGAAGTTTCTGAAATGCCGCGTCGGTGAAGAAATCTGCTACGTGTATACGGAAAAGGCCGTCGAGGGCGTGATCCGGCTTGTTCCGAATATCGATACGATCCGCGTCGTGGAACGTCAGAGAGAAATCCGCATCGTCTAGCAAACGAAGACGGACAAGACCGGCATCGACGAAAGAGGGATAAAGGTATCCCTTTTTTCGTACGGAACGTGCATAATGGGAATATCCATTTATAAGGAGAAAGAAACTTATGGCGGAAGACAAGACGAAAAAAACGGATCGGCGATCCGATCGTCCTTTGCTTTTGGCGTGCGATTTGCGCGGTTGTCCGAATCGGTGCAAGCACTGTTGGCTTGGCGATCTTCCGAATCAGCCGATGCAAGCGGGCGACGATGAAGCGATCGTCTCCTGTTTTGAACCATATTTCCGGAAAATCGCCTTTTACAGTTGGCTTCGCGAACCGGATTTTACCGACGATTATCGCGCGCGGTGGGAAAAAGACCGCCGTTTATCGCGCGGAATCGAGCCGCGCCGTTTTGAACTGGCCTCCTTTTACCGGATCGTCCGCGACCCGGAATACGTGAAATTTCTCAAAGACGTCGGCACGAAGAAAGTGCAGTTGACTTTTTTCGGCCTGAAAGAAACGACCGATCGTTACGTGGGAAGAAAGGGCGCGTTCGACGAATTGATCCGCGCCGGCGAAATTCTGATCGAAAACGGGATTGCGCCGCGCTGGCAGGTTTTCATCAACGAGGAAAACAAGAAAGAGGTCGTCCGCCTGATCGCTCTTGCGAAACAAAAGGAACTCTTTTCGCGTTGCGCGGGCTTTTCGCTTTTCGTTCACGAGGGAAGTTGCGACGGAAACAATCGGAATCTGTACGATATCCGGATTCAGAAAGCGCATGTCCCCGACGAAGTCAGACCCTACTATCTCGATTTTGAAAACGCGCTCAGCGAAAGAGAGTGCGTCCGCATGCTGAAAGAGAGCGAAGCGCGTTTCGTTCCGCACAACGGGGAAGAAATCGTTCTCAACATTACTTCGGACGGGAATGTGTATTTCAACTTCACCGCGCCTTCTCCGTTATGGAAAATCGGAAACTTCCGCGAAGACGAAGCCGGCGAAATGGTTCGCCGCATTCTCGAAGAGGACGTTCCGGCGCTGAGACTGGCGCGCTCGGTATCGTTAAAAGAACTGGTCCGGCGCTTCGGAAGAGAAGATTCCGATCGGATTTTCAGCCTCGACGACTATCAGATGTATCTGCTCAATGAATTTCTGGAAGAGGAAAGCCGAAAGCGGTAGGACGCTTTTGAAAGATTTTCCTTTATTTTTAAAATTATGTTAGCAATTGCTAACTGAATGCGTTATGCTTTCCTTAGCGGAAGAAAAATCCGTAAAGGAGGTTGGGGTATGAAGAAAAAAGGAAATCTGAGCGAGTTGATGTCCTTTGCCGGAAAGCATCGGTTTCTGACATACGCGTCGGGATTGCTGTCGGTGATCAGCGCGCTTCTGGCGTTGGTGCCGTTCGTCTTTCTTTTTCTGATCGTCAAGGAAGTCATCGAAGTCGCACCCGATTTTTCATTGGCGGAGAACGTCGTTCTCTACGGTGGATTGGCCGTTGCCTTCGCTCTGGGATCGATCATCGTCTATTTCGGCGCGTTGATGTGTTCGCATCTTTCGGCATTCCGGATCGCCGGGAATATGCGGAAAGCGATGATGAAGAAGATCGACGAACTGCCGTTGGGATTCATTCAGGAAGAAGGAAGCGGAAAGATCAGACGGATCGTCAGCGATTCGAGCAAGGCGACGGAGACTTATCTCGCCCATCAACTTCCGGATATGGCGGGGGCGATCGCGACGCCGATCGGCATGATCGCGCTGTTGTTCGTCTTCGACTGGCGGTTCGGATTGGTCTCTTTGCTTCCGTTTCTTTTCGGATTCGCCACGATGTTCAAGATGACCGGACCTCAGATGGCGAAGGATATGCGGAATTATCAGAACGCATTGGGGGACATGAACAACGAAGCGGTCGAATACGTCCGGGGAATTCCGGTGGTGAAAGTTTTCAATCAGACCGTGCATTCGTTCAGGCAATTCAAGGCTTCGATCGACAATTACGATCGGTTCTGCGTCGCCTACACGAAAAAGTGCCGGTTGCCGATGCTCTTTTTCACCACATTCATCAACAGCGCGTTTGCTTTTCTGATCGCTTTCGTTCTGATTCTGGCCGACGGTCAGGCGATCGGAGAAAACGTGCTGATGAATTTCATTTTTTACGTCCTTTTCACGCCGATCATTTCGACGGCGCTGACGAAAATCATGTACATGAGCGAAAACGGCATGATCGTTGCCGATGCGCTGGAACGCGTGCATTCGATTCTCGACAGAGAACCTCTTCCCGAAAGCGAAGCGCCGCGCGTTCCCCGCGACTATTCGATAGAATTCGACCATGTGACCTTCGCTTATCCGGGAGCAAAAGAAGCGGCGCTGAAAGAGGTTAGTTTCCGCGTCGAACAGGGCGGAAGTCTTGCGCTCGTCGGTCCCAGCGGCGGAGGAAAGACGACCGTCGCCGGGCTTATTTCCCGGTTTCAGGACGTCGGATCCGGCGAAATCCGGATCGGGGGCGTCAACGTCAAAGATATTCCGGGCGACGCCTTGAACGAAACGATCGCGTATGTCTTTCAGGACAGTCGCCTGTTAAAAACTTCGGTTCGCGAAAACGTCCGTCTGGCCCGGAAGAATGCGACCGAAGAGGAAGTGAAAGAAGCGCTCCACAAAGCCCGGTGCGACGATATTCTGGCCAAACTTCCGGACGGAATCGACACCGAAATCGGCGCGAAGGGCATCTATCTTTCCGGAGGGGAACAGCAACGGATCGCCATCGCGCGGATGATGCTCAAAGACGCGCCGATCGTCCTCCTGGACGAAGCGACCGCGTTCGCCGATCCGGAAAACGAAGTTCTGTTGCAGGAGGCGCTGAAAGAACTGACCAGAGGGAAAACGCTCATCATGATCGCTCACCGTCTCACGACGGTTCAAAACGCCGACCGCATTCTGGTTCTGAAAGACGGCCGGACAGAGGAAGAAGGAACGCATGAAACGCTGATTCGACGACACGGTTTGTATGCGAAAATGTGGGACGACTATCAGACGTCCGTCAGTTGGAAAGTAGGTGGGAAAAAATGATCTGTTACTTGATGAAAAAATTTGCTTTGTCGAGGCAGGGAGCCGTCGACTTTATCTGGGCGGTCATCGCCTGCGCCGTTTCCGATCTGTCCTTCATGTTTCCGGTCAGTCTGCTTTATTTTCTGGTGATCGATTTCCTCGAAGGAGCCGTCGAAACGAGTCATGCGATCGGATACGGCGTCGGCATCGCCCTCTCGCTGATTCTGATTTTCCTCACGTCTCTCTGGAAATACAATGCCACTTATTTCGCTACCTACAAAGAGTCCGGCGTCCGGCGTATCCGCCTGGCCGAAAAACTCAGAAAACTGCCTTTGGCTTTTTTCGGAAAAAAGGATCTGGCGGATCTGACCCACACGATCATGGGCGATTGTGCGACGCTCGAACAGATGATGTCGCACTACGTTCCGCAGTTCTACGGTTCCGTCCTGTCGACCTGCCTGATCGCCTGCAATCTGTTCTTCTTTGAATGGCGGCTGGCTCTCAGCGCGCTTTGGGTGCTTCCGGTCGCCTTGATCATCGTGGGCGCGTCGAAAAAAGCGCAGAATGCGTTCAGCCGGAAGCAGAGTCAGGCGCAGATTGTCATGGAAGAGGGCATTCAGGAGAATCTGGAAACGCTTCGCGATTTGAAGAGCAACAATGCCGAAAAGGATCATCTGAACGATTTGTTCGGGAAGATCGACGCGGTGGAAAAAAGGAATATCAAAAGCGAACTGGGATCGGCGATGTTCGTCGTTCCGGCACAGATGATCCTGAAACTCGGCATCGCGACGGTCGCGCTGGTCGGAAGCGTGCTGTTGGTCGGAAACGAAATCGATCTGCCCGTCTTCTTCCTCTTTCTGCTCGTCGTGTCGCGGATTTACGAACCGATGAGCGCTTCGATGCAGAATCTGGCGGCGATGAATTCGTTGCAAATTCCGATCGAACGAATGAACGAATTGGAGAATTGTCCGGAATTATCCGGGAAGAGCGCATTTGAACCGGACGGATACGACATCGAATTCAAGGACGTCGGCTTCGCTTACAACGCCGATGAAACGGTTCTCGACGGCGTCTCTTTCACCGCGAAACAGGGGGAGGTAACCGCGCTGATCGGCGAAAGCGGGGGAGGAAAATCGACTGCGGCGCGTCTGGCGGCCCGTTTCTGGGACGTCGATCGGGGGTCGGTTTCGATCGGCGGAATCGATGTCCGGAGCGTCGATCCGGAAAGCCTGCTCAAAGCCTTTTCCATCGTCTTTCAGGACGTTACGCTGTTCAACCGGTCGGTCATGGACAACATTCGCATCGGTCGGCGCGATGCTTCAAACGAAGAAGTGCTTCTGGCGGCTAAAATGGCGCAATGCGACGAATTCGTCCGCCGGCTTCCGGACGGATACGATACGCTCATCGGCGAAAACGGATCGATGCTTTCCGGCGGCGAACGTCAGCGGATTTCCATTGCCCGCGCGATTCTGAAAGACGCGCCGATCGTCATCATGGACGAAGCCACCGCTTCGCTCGACGCAGAAAACGAAACCGAAGTGCAGAAAGCCCTGTCGAACCTGATCGCGGACAAGACCGTTCTGATCATCGCCCACCGGATGCGGACGGTCGACGGCGCGGAAAAAATCGTCGTCCTGCAAGGCGGCAAAGTCGTCGAACAGGGAAGTCCGGACGAACTGAAACGGCAAAACGGCGTCTACAAACGCATGCTTTCGTTGCAGTCCGAAGGAAGATAAAATCCGGGATTTCCTTCTGAAAAATCAGATCAGAAGAAAAAGAATCGCGATGAAGTGCAGAATGCTCCCGGCCAGAACGAAGAGATGCCAGATCGAATGAAACCATTTCTTTCGCTTTCCCAGCGCATAGAAGACGAAACCGCCCGTATAGAAAAGACCGCCTGAGAACAAGAGAACGATCGTCGCCGGAGGCAGCGTTTCCTTTAATTCCGGAAAAATCAAAATGACGCACCAACCCATGACGATGTACAGCGCGTACGAGAGAATTTTGACGGCTTTTCCGTTCAGATCGATCGCGTTGAACGTGATGCCCAGAACGGCCATCAGCCCGACGAATCCCAACAGGAGATAGCCTTTCCGGTCGGCGACGCCGAGAATGATCAAAGGCGCGTAAGTGCCTGCGATCAGAAAGAAGATGCTGCAATGGTCGAAAACCCGCATCACCCTTTTGGCTCTGGGCGGACGGATCATGTGATACAGACTCGACATCACGTACAGAACGATCATCGAAAGACCGTATACGGAAAGGGCAAACAGACGGAGCGCATTTCCTCCGTGAAGGGCTTCCAGAATCAAGGAGACGGTCAGAAAGACGACTCCCAGCCCTCCTCCGACGATGTGGGTGACGCCGTTGAAGATTTCTTCGCCCTTGCTGTATGTCGGAATATCGTTTTTCATCTTCGCTTCTCCTCCTTTTTCTTCATTGTAACCGGTCGAGAAGAGAAAGCCTATCCACGATGAAGAAATGCGCTCTACGATGCAAAAAAGGAATTCTACGGAGCGTGGAGTGCTTTTCCGGAAAGAAAAACGAGGATCGACCGGTTTTGTTTGACAGGGGAAAGGGCAGAGTCTACAATAATGTTAGCGACCGCTAACGAAATATTGGCTTGCCGTTGAAAGGATCTCATTTATGGAAGCAATTCGATTGAAAGAAGTATCCCGCGTTTATACGAGCGGAGAACATCGACTGAACGCGTTGGATCGCGTCGATCTCAGTCTGGAAGAGGGAAAGTTCATCGTGATTCTCGGACCCAGCGGTGCCGGAAAAAGCACGCTGTTGAACCTTCTGGGCGGTTTGGACCAGCCTACGAGCGGAACGATCACCGTTTACGGAAAGGACATTTCCGCCTTGAACGAAGATCAACTCGCGGAGTACCGCGCGGAAACCGTCGTTTTTGTCTTTCAGTTTTACAATCTGATCCCGACGCTGACGGTCTATGAAAACGTCGCGCTGGTCAGGGAAATCGTCCGCGACGCTCTCGATCCGGCGAAGATTCTCGAAGAAGTCGGATTGAAAGATCATCTGAATCAGTTTCCGTCCCAGTTAAGCGGCGGCGAACAGCAGCGCGTCAGCATCGCCCGCGCGCTTTGCAAGAATCCGAAAATTCTCTTGTGCGACGAACCGACCGGCGCGTTGGATTCTAACACCGGCGTTCTGGTTCTCAAACTGCTTCTTTCGATGGCGAAAACCTATCGCAAGACGATCGTCATCGTTACGCACAATCAGAATATCGCCAAAATGGCCGACGTCGTCATTCAGGTGAAAAACGGCCGGATCCGTTCCTTGGAGATTCAGGACGAATCGTTGAGCGCGGAAGAGGTGGAATGGTGATGCTTGGGAAAAAATGGATTCGGACGGCGTTAAGTTATAAGGCGCAGTTCCTGTCGATGATTCTGATGATCGCGATCGGAAGGGGCATTTTTTTCGGCTTTCACGCCGAATGGTACAGCCTGAAAAAGGACACCGACGGCTTTATGGAGCAATGCCTTTATGCCGACTATCGCCTTTACGACGACGCGGGATTCAGCGAGGCGGACATTGCGTCGGTCCGAGCGATCGACGGCGTGGAATCCGCGACCCGTTTCCTTTCCGTCAACGCGGGAATCAAGGATCGGGAACAGGCGCTGGCGCTGACGGTCGTGGAAGACTACGTGAATACGCGCATGGTCGTTATGAAGGGGGAATCCTACGATGAGAATTCCGACGGATTCTATCTTTCGGATCGCTTCGCCGAGGCAAACGGTCTTGCTTTGGGCGATTCTCTGACCGTAACCTATCGGGGAATCGAACTTTCCGGAAAAATCGTCAGTCTGATCAAAAGCGCCGAGTACATGGTCTGCGTCGCCGATTCCAATCAACTGATGCCGGACTATCGTTCGTTCGGCTTCGTCTATGTTTCGCCTCAGAAACTCCTGACTGCGCTCGGCGAAGTTTTTTACCCGCAGATCAACGTCCGTTCCGGTCGGAATCAAAGCGAGTTTGCCGGATCGGTCGAAGAAGCGCTGGGGAAGACGACGCTGATTTTGCCGAAGGAACAGCACACCGCCTATGCCGCGGCCCGATCGGAAATCGAAGAAGGTCAGACGATGGGGACGATCTTGCCTTGCCTGTTTTTGGCCATCGGTATTCTGACGATGATGACGACGATGCATCGGATCACCGTCAACGAAAAGATTCAGATCGGAACGTTGAAAGCCCTCGGTTTCAAGAGAAAGCGCATTCTTTCGCATTACACGTCCTACGGTTTCTTTATCGGCGTTCTCGGTTCGCTTCTGGCGGTGGGTTTAGGCTACGGGATCGCGGCTTTGGTCGTCAATCCGAATCAGTTTCAGGGGACGTATTTCGATTTTCCGGACTGGAATCTTTACTTTCCGCTTTACAGTTGGCTGATCCTGATCGCGATGATCGTTCTTTTGACCTTCATCTGCTTTCTCTCGGTGAAAAAGATGCTGAAAGGAACGGCGGCGGATTCCTTGCGCCCTTATGTCCCGAAAAGAGTCAAACCGCTTGGAATCGAGAAGACGAAATTGTGGAATCGCTTCCGCTTCGGAACGCGGTGGAATCTCCGCGATGCGCTTCGGCACAAGTCGCGGACGACGATGAGTCTGATCGGCGTTCTCGGCTGTACGATTCTTTTGATCGGCGGATTGGGCATGAAAGACACGATGAGCGACTTCATTCGGCTGATCGATCGGGAAATCTACGTGTACGAGACTAAGGTCAATTTCGCCGAGACGGCTTCTCAACAGGAGACGCGCGCGTTTATCGAAGCGTACGATGCCGACTTTCTGGCGGAAACGACTTGCGAACTCGACGGAATGAGCGTCGCGTTCGACATTTACGAACTGAATCACGACCGGATCCGCTTCGTCGACCGGAACAATCGGAGCGTCTCTCTTGATGACGACGGCGTCTATATCTGCCTGCGTCTTGCCGACACCTATTCTGTCGGCGATACCCTGCGCTTTTCTCCGTACGGTTCGGATCAGACGTACGAAGTCCGGGTCGCCGGCATCGTCCGCTCGTTTATGAACGAATCCGTATCGATGACTTCCGCCTATGCGGAAAAACAGGGAATTCCGTTTCGGATTTCTTCGGCGTTTCTGAGCCAGAAAGCCGGTGAGATCGAGGCGGCGGACTGCGTTTCGGGCATGCAGAGCAAACAGGCGGTCATGGACAGTTACGACAGTTTCATGGAAATCATGGACATGATGGTCCTGATCTTCGTTCTCGGCGCCGTGCTTCTCGGACTCATCGTCCTTTACAATCTCGGGGTGATGAGTTACGTCGAACGATACCGGGAACTGGCGACGTTGAAAGTCGTCGGATTCAAAAACCGAAAGATCGGACGGCTTCTGATCGGTCAGAATCTGGGGCTGACCCTGATCGGTCTTCTCGTCGGCATTCCTTCCGGCGCGGGCGTTCTCTATCTGCTCCTTCAAACGCTCGCCGAAGAATACGAACTGAAAATGGTGATTGGAGGAACGACGATTCTCTTCTGCACCTTGCTGACGGTGGGCGTTTCCTTTCTCGTCGGTTTCTTCATCGCCCGGAAGAACCGGAAGATCGATATGGTCGAAGCGCTGAAAGGAGGAGAGTAACCTTTCGGATTCCGCCTGTTCCGGGCGGGATTTTTTTTCGATGCAAAATGCTTCGGAATGTGCGATAATAAAAAAAGGAGGACACAAGAGAATGGGATATGCCATCGCTGCTCTGATCGCTGCATTGATTTTTGAACTCATTACATGGGGGATTGAATACGAATTCTTTTACAGGCCGTTCGTAAGGGAATTTATCCGATCCGGAAGATTCAACACCCCGCGGTTTGAAAGGGCGTACTATAAAAGAATAAAACAAATCGCTCTCGTCGCCATCGCGGGTTCGATCGATATGATTGTTTTCCTTTCTTCGTTCCTAGACAACAAACCGATCTTCGCTTATTCCGTCATCGCAGGCATCTACCTTCTTCTGCTTTTAATTGTATACATACTTTCTGTGATCAACATCTGGGCGTTCCGGAGCGAGGGATTTCATCGGTTCACGGAGTTTCTCGCCTTGCTTCTGGACGTCCTGTTTTCGATCGCGTTAATCGTTTACGCGTCCAAGCATTTTCAATCGATTTCACCTTACATCATCGCTTTCGGCGCGGTTCTTCTTCTCGTTCGCTTTGTGTTGCTCTTATGGACTTCGCTGAGAAAGCGATACGGTCACTGGACGTATCCGAAGTTTCGGAAAACGCTCGACGGCATGGTGAAAAATTACAACCGGCAACCGACCGACGGCGTCAAAGACGCGATTATCTGCATATGCGCATCGGAAGTTTCGTTTCTGATCCGGTACCTGAAAGAATGCGACGAGCCTTCTTTCCGCCTGATCGAGACGCTCGTCGTTCCCGGAATGCCGGAAGAAAAGCGTTCGGAAGAACTTCTGGACGCGATGGATAAGCGGAAAAGGAAAAGCGAAGAAGCGTAAAGAAAAGAAAGGCGTCAGTCTTCCTTCTGCCGAAAAATAAGGAAACGGAAAGGGGGAAAACGGGATTTCAGAGGCGTTTTTTGATTTTAGGGGTGCTTTTCTTCCGTTTTACTGCTACACTAGAAGATACAGGAATCGGTTGAACCGATCTGAAAAGGAGTTTACACATGATTGAATACAGATACGATACGCAATTGTTGATCGAAGGAAAGAATCTGGACGAAGACAAGATTCAGGACTATTTCTTTGAAAATTTCAAGGGAGATTGTCTTCTCGCCGTCGGCGACGACGAACTGATCAAGATTCATTATCACACCAACGAACCGTGGAAGGTGCTGGAATATTGCGCGAGTTTAGGGGAAATCTACGATATCGTCGTCGAAGACATGGACCGTCAGGCGCGGGGATTAAAAGGCTGATCGGTGAAAGAAAAAACGAATGCAATCCGGAAGATCGAGTCGAAAAAGGTGGCATACCGCCTTCTCGATTATTCGGATACCCCGTACGTTTCTGCTTCGGAAGTCGCCGCTTATCTGGACGTTTCGCCCGACGCGCTGTTCAAAACGCTGGTGGTTCAGGGGAAAAAGGATCACTATGTCTTTTTGATTCCCGCTTCTTCGGAACTGGATCTGAAAAAGGCCGCGAAAGCGACGGGCGAGAAGAAAATCGCCCTCTTACCGTCCCGCGAACTCTATCCGTTGACGGGATACGTTCACGGCGGTTGCTCGCCGATCGGAATGAAAAAAGCGTTTCCGACGTTCGTCGATTCGTCCGCGCGAACCCTTCCCCGCATCTGTTTTTCCGGCGGGAAAATCGGTTACAGCGTGGAGATTCTGACGGAGGATCTAACGAAACTGATCGCTTTTGCATTCGCCGACGTCAAACAAGAGAAAGGAACGGAAACCAGCGATGATTGAAGTCGTGAAACTGTTATTGATCTTTTTTCTCGGGGCGATAGCCGGTTGGGTCGTCGAGTTGTTTTTCCGCCGTTTCGTATCGTCGAAGAAATGGGTGAATCCCGGTTTTTTGCAAGGACCGTATCTGCCTTTATACGGGTTCGGTCTGGTTTTCCTGTACGGAATCTGTTCGATCGATCTCTCCTTCCTGCACGTGCAGGAAATTTACGAAATCCTGATCAAAATGGTTCTGATTTCGGTTTCGCTGACTCTGGTCGAATACATCGCCGGGTTGATTTTCATCAAAGGAATGAAGATCAAACTGTGGGATTATTCCAAGCAATGGGGGAATATTCAGGGCATCATTTGCCCTTTATTCAGTTTTTTCTGGTCGGTGATCGGGTTCATCTACTATCTGACGCTTCACCCGCTAATCGTCGACGCGGTCGGGTTTCTCGGGCAGAATCCGATCTTTTCGTTCTTCGTCGGCATCGTTTTCGGCGTCTTTCTGATCGATCTGTTCAACAGTTTCAAGGTTGCCGCGCGGATCCGCGCGTTTGCCAAAGAAAACCGGATCGTCGTCTACTACGAAGCGTTCAAGAATACGCTGAAAACCGACTTTAACGAAATTCCGCTTCATATCCGGAAGATCACCAAAGAGATTCAGGACAAATACATGATCAAAGTCGAGGAGATCAACCGGGATATTCTAACCGAGGAACGCTGTTCGGGATTGGCGATCACCGGCTTCGTGATGAGTTTTTTCGGTTTTACGATCGTTTCGATGGCGATCTGCAAAGTCGGAATGCGCTCGAAGAAATACCGCGGTCTGGCTCTCGCGGGCATGATCGTCTCGCTACTTGAAGCCGTCGCCCTGATCGTCTTCCTGGTCTTCCGGTACATAAAATAACGCACGAAAAAGGCACTTAATCATATATTAGATTAGGTGAAAATATGAGAAAACTGATCAATGCTTTGGTAACGCCGTTCGACGACGAAAACCGGATCGACTACCGGGAAATCGACCGACTGGTTTCGGAAGCAAAGGAGAATTGCAACGATGCGCTGGTCGTGGGTTCGACCACCGGCGAAGGCACGCTCCTGTCTTTGGAAGAAAAGATCGGGCTTTTTCGTTACGTCGCGGAGAAAAGCGAAATCCCTTGCCTTTATCCGATCAATCAGATGAGTCTCGAAAGGGCGAAAGAAGAGATCGACCGGGTCCGAAGTTTCGATTTCGACACGTATCTGATCGTTACGCCTTTTTACGTCAAGCCGACACAGGAAGGTCTGTTTCTCTATTTCAAATCGCTCGCGGAATACGTCTTTCCGAAAAAGATCATCGTCTATAACGTCAGTTCGCGCACCGGCGTCAACATCACATATTTTACGCTGAGAAAACTGATCAAATCGTGCGAAAACATCGTCGGCATCAAAGAATGTTCTTCGGATTTCAATCTGATCCGCCTGCTCAAAAACAATTTTCCGAAGTTTCAAGTCTATCTCGGCGAGGATTCTCTCTTTTACGAAGGGCTGGAAAACCACGCGGACGGCTTTATTTCGGTCATTTCCGTTCTCTACGGAAAAATGATGAAAGAAGTCATCGAAGATTACGAGGTCGGCTTCGTCAATCAGATCACGGTCAGTTATCTTCGCCTGGTTTCGGAAATCGTTTTCGCCTATCCGAATCCGTCGGGCATCAAGTTCCTTCTTGGAAAAAAAGGACACGCTTCGATGAATCTCCGTCTGCCGTTGACGAGCGTGAAAGAGAGCAATACCTCGTTCGATCTGCTTTAACGCTTTTCCTTTTTACCTTTACCGAAAAACATCAGACCAAAAGCAATCAGAAGCAACAGGCAGGAAATCCAGATCGTCCGGAATCCGAATGCGGCGATCAGACTTCCTCCGATTCCGGCTCCTAAACCGAAAAGAACGATGAGGGCGAAGTAACAGAAGGCTTTCCGAAGTTCGGATTTTTTTCCTATGCGCGCGAAAGAGCAGAGCGCGTCCACGCCGCTTCTCAGGTTTCCGATGCACATCGTGCTGGCAAACGGATGCCCTTCGACTTTCCGGAAAGCCTGCACCTGCATGGCGCAGGAAAAGGAGACCAATGCGTTGGCGAGTACGTCGAGCGTATCGGGAAGAAAACCGACGGCAAAGAGCAAGGCGATTTCCGCGATCAGAACGACTTGCCGCCAGTGGAGAAAGCCACGATTGGAAAAGAGCGATCGGATTCCTTCGCACGCGGCCACGCCGAAGGCGAAAGAAAGAAGGGGAATCAGGTAGCGGACGATCGTCGCGCCGTCTTGTTCAAAGATGCCCTGACTGAGCAAAATGACGTTTCCCGTCTGCGCGTTGGCAAAAACTTTTCCGCGCGAAAAATAGGTATAGGCGTCCTGCAAACCGCCGGAAAGCGAAAGAAAGGCGACGGTCAGAAACGATTCCGACATCTGCCCGACGGATTTTTTCCGAGCGGGCGTTTCTTTTGCGTTCGTTTCTTCCATTCGTCTTCCTCCTTTCCTGATCCTCGATTATTGTAGTCGATGCTTTCGGGGAAATCAACCGATGAATCCGGAGAGGATTCCTTTTTTCGACGGCATTTCCGTTTCATCGCGCGGAGATTCACGCAGTTGGCCGAAATCTCTTTTCAAAGTCGACGGAAAAGGCTATAATGAATTCGATCGTTTGACGAAAGCCCAATGAAGCGTTTCCGTTCAGAGAGAGTCTGGCTGGTGAAAAGACTCGGCTGACCTTCATGCGCCACTTTCCAGATTCCGGGTAATTCCGGCGTTGACTGCGTTAAGGTCGCAAGCAAGTGCAATTCGGTTGAATTGAATCAGGATGGTACCGCGAGAATTCGTTCCTGTGAGGTACTTTTTTTATGTTTGAGGAGGAATTTGAGATGAAATTCATGACATCGACGGAAATCAGAAACACCTGGCTGAATTTCTTTAAAGAAAGGGGGCATTACATCGAGCCGAGCGCGAGTCTAATTCCGCACGACGACCCGACGTTACTTTGGATCAATGCCGGGGTCGCGGCGTTGAAAAAGTATTTCGACGGAAGCGAAATCCCGACGCACACCCGGATCACCAATGCCCAGAAAGCAATCCGGACCAACGATATCGACAATGTCGGCAAGACGGCCAGACATCATACCTTTTTCGAAATGCTCGGAAATTTCTCGATCGGGGATTATTTCCGTGCGGAAGTGATTCCGTGGGCTTTTGAATTGCTGACCGATCCGAAGTACTTCGGTCTGGACAAGGATCGCCTCTACGTTACGGTGTATCCGGACGATGCGGAAAGCCAGAAACTCTGGGTCCGATGCGGCATCGATCCGAAGCATCTGATCCCTCTGAAAGACAACTTCTGGGAAATCGGGGAAGGCCCGTGCGGACCGGATACCGAAATTTTCTTCGACAGGGGCGAAAAATACGATCCGGAGAATCTGGGAATCCGCCTCCTCAAAGAGGATATCGAGAACGACCGGTATATCGAAATCTGGAACATCGTGTTTTCGACGTTCAACGCCGAAACCGGCGTGGAAAGAAAGAATTACAAGGAACTTCCGTCCAAGAACATCGACACCGGCGCGGGTCTGGAACGGCTGTGCTGCATTCTTCAAGATACGGAAACCAACTTTGAAACCGATCTGTTCTATCCTTACATCGAGCAGGTCGAACGGATCGCGGATAAAAAATACGAAGGCGAAAACAAAATGGCTTACCGCGTCATCGCCGATCATATTCGCGCCTGCACGTTCGCACTGGCCGACGGCGCTTCCTTTTCCAACGAAGGAAGAGGATACGTGCTTCGGAGAATTCTCCGGCGAGCCGTCCGTTACGGACGGAAATTGGGCATTACCCGTCCGTTTATGCATGAACTGGTGGGAACCGTCTGCAAGGTGATGGAAGGCTATTATCCGTATCTGAACGAAAAGAAGGAGCGGATCGCGAAGATGATCGAAGCGGAAGAAGAAAAATTCGCATTGACGCTGAATTCGGGCGAACAGATGCTAAGAAAGAAACTGGAAGAAGTCGATCTTTTAAGCGGCGAAACGGCGTTCAGGCTCTACGATACGTTCGGTTTTCCGATCGAACTGACGGAGGAAATCTGCGCCGAACAGGGTAAAAAAGTCGATATCGAAGGATTTAAGACGGAAATGAACCGGCAAAGGGAAAGAGCCCGGAGCGCGCGAGGCGAAGCACAGTCTTTCAACCGTCAGTCCAAAGACCTGCTGGAATTCACCGCGCCTTCCGAATTCATCTATTCGACTTACGAACCGATGCAGGCGAAAGTCATCGGATTATTCAAAGACGGCGTGAAGACGGACGTGCTGGACGACGAGGGCGAAGTCGTATTCGACAAGACCAATTTCTACGCCACCAGCGGCGGTCAGATCGCCGATATCGGGACGATTGAAAACGAAACCTGCTCCGCGACCGTGAGCGGCGTGGAAAAAGCCGCGCACAAGCAACACCTGCACAGCGTGAAAGTGCAGTTCGGTTCGATCCGGATCGGCGATACATTCACCTTGATCGTCGATGCTGAGCGGCGAAAGAGCATCATGCGCAACCACAGCGCGGTGCACCTGCTTCAAAAGGCGCTTCGGGTGGTTCTCGGCGATCACGTTCATCAGGAAGGATCGTACGTTTCCGATACGGTGGTTCGTTTCGACTTCGCGCATTACGAAAAGATGACCGCCTTGCAATTGCGTCAGGTCGAAAAGACGGTGAACGAATACATTGCGCGCGGGTTGAAGGTGGAAACGAAGATTCTGCCTCTGGCGGAAGCGAAAAAACTGGACGCGATGGCGCTTTTCGACGAAAAATACGGCGATTACGTCCGCGTCGTCGATATGGGAGGCGAGTCCGTGGAATTCTGCGGAGGAACGCACGTGTCGAACACGAGAGAAATCGGGCTTTTCGCTATCGTCTACGAGGAATCGATCGCGGCCGGCGTCAGGAGAATCGAAGGAAGATGTTCGCTTTCCGCTTACGAATGGCTGAAACAGAAAGAGGTCGCGCTTCAAGCCGTCGCCGATCAGTTGAAATGCTCTTCCTATGGCGAAGTGCCTTCGAAAATCCGTCAGTTGAACGAGGAGATCGCTTCGTTACGAAAAGGAAACGCGGAATTGAATCAGAAACTCTCGGGACTTGAATCGAAAGCGATCAGGGATGAGTTTCAAGAAACAGAAGGCGTACATGTCCTTCTGAAAAAAGTCGTCGACTACGACAAGGATCGCTTCCTCGCCCTGTTCGATTCGCTGAAAACCTGCTATGATCCTTCGATCGTTCTTCTGGCCAACGTCGGTAAGGACCGCGTTCAGTTCATCGCTGCGGTCAGCCCGTCGTTAACGGACCGCTATTCAGCCGGGAATCTGATCCGGATCGTCACCGCCGCCTGCGGCGGTTCCGGAGGCGGAAGAAAAGAATTCGCCCAAGGCGGAGGAAAAGACGGAAGCCAGGTCGAAAAGGCCTTCGATCTCGTCCGGAAGGAATTGCAGAAATGATCGGCAAGGTTCTCGGTCTGGATTTAGGGGAGAAGAGTCTGGGAATCGCCGAATCCGATCTGATGGGCGTGATCGCTTCCGGCGTGGAAAACTATCGTTTCGATTCGATGCAGTTCGACGGCGCTATCGAGCGCGTGCGCTTTTATTGTCAGAGGGACGGCATTCGCGAAATCGCGCTGGGACTACCGCTTCACATGTCCGGAGAAGAATCCGATCATTCCCGGATGTGCCGTCAGTTCAAAGAAAAACTGGAAAAGGAAATCCCGGGCGTCCAGGTGATTCTGATCGACGAAAGGTGGACGACGAAACAGGCCTCGCGCTACTTGCTCGAAGCCGATCTTTCCAGAGGAAAAAGAAAAAAAGTCATCGACAAAATGTCGGCTGTGTGCATTCTGGAAGCGTATCTGCCGATGAGAAAGCAGGTGAACGAACGTGAAGAATGAAGAGACGATCGCGCTGATCGACGAAAAGGGAAACCGAAAGGATCTGAAAATCTATTTTACCTATCACAGCGACCGCTTTGATCGGGATTACGTGATCTTCTTCGATCCCGACGATCCGGATCATCTTCTGGCCGGTTACGCGGACGAAGAGGGAAACCTGTCGGACATCGAAAGCGACGAAGAGTACGACGAACTCGACGAAATCATCGAAGAATTTCAGGAAAAGCAGGAATAAGGAGGGGTCCGGGAAGTCGTTCCCGGACTTTTTTGTTGCGTTTTTCAGCGAAAATTATCGGATTTTTTAAAATAATATTGAAGAAAGCGTTTTCACGGAATTATAATTAAAAAAGATTTTAAGAAAGGGGAAACTCTGATGAGAAAGAAAATTTTTGTGATGAGTTTGCTGACGCTTTCTTTGCTCAACTTCACTTCGTGCGGCGGGGAAAAGAAAACGTCTTCGGGCGGAAGCGTCGAGTGCATCTCGTATCACGTTACGTACTATCTGAACGACGGTACGGATAAGGTCTATTATGAAACGGACGAAACATTCGGCTCGACGGTTACGCGGCCGGAAAATCCGAAGAGAGACGGATTCACGTTCCGGGGCTGGTGCGTCGATCCGGCGTGCTATATCACCTTTTCTCTCGATACGCCGATCAAAGCGGACACTTCGCTTTATGCCAAGTGGCTGGTGAATACGACGACCGATTCGTCCTCGTCGTCGGCGGGAACGGATTCTTCTTCCGCATCGTCTTCAAGCGATTCAAGCGGAACAACGCTCGGCGTGACCTATACCGTCGAAGGCATGCCGGAATGGGTAACCAACGACGGTTGCGTGATCTTCGCCTGGGTTTGGAGCGTTACCAACATGGGAATGTGGGTCGATACCGTCTACACTTCGGAAACCTCTCTGACGTTCACCATCGATGAAGCAATCACCGGCATGTTACTGGCGCGGTGCATTTCCGGGACAAGTCAGCCGGACTGGACGGTTCAGGGCGACGTTTCCGGACGGATTTACAATCAGACGGAAAATATCGACGTTACGTCCGGGATTCTCACCTATACCTGTGCGTCCTGGAAAGAATACAATCCGAATTAGAGAAGGCCGAAGATGAAAAAGAAATTCTTGTTTTTATCGGTTTTGGGCTTATCATTGAGCCTTTTGGGCGGATGCGGAAACGCTTCCGGGAATTCTACGGGTTCGTCGGGAGACAATTGCACGAATTCGGGGCCGGTTTACCGCGTATACTTTTATTCCAACGGCGGCTCGGCCGTCGATACGCTGGAAGTGGCCGCCGGTTCGACGGCGACTAAACCGCAGGACCCGGTGCTTTCGGGAAAGACGTTTGAAGCCTGGTACACGACGAGCAACCTGACGGGGACGCCTTACGATTTTTCGCTTCCGGTCAACTCGAATCTGGTGCTTTACGCGAAATGGTCGAGCATCTCTTCGGAAGAAATCGAAAAGTACGAGCGGGACTGGACGGAGAAATCCGAAGAAAACCATCTGTACATTCACTATCTCCGGTTCAATAACACGCCGGAAGAATACGAAGACTGGGACATCTGGTCCTGGCCTTACAGCGGAGACGGAACCAATTTCGATTTCGTCAAGGAAGGCGGACAGGTCGTCGTCGACGATCTGGGCGGGGCTTACGTCGACATCGATCTGACGAAAACGTATTCGCCGGCCGGCTGGCTCAACGGCGACTATGTCGACGGACTCACGATGTCGTACATGACGAACGGCGAACTGGTTTCCAAAGTCGGATTCCAGATCGTCCTGAAAGAAACCCGTAGCAACGCCGATTCGTATTGGAAAAACGACGGCGACGACAACTACATCACGATGAGCGAAAGCCGCTGGGATAACGGCTCGTATCACGTCTTCTGCGTGCAGAACAACGTGCCGAATTTCACGGCGCATTATTCGGCCGATCAGGCGGATAATCCTTACGATCACGACGACGGAAACAACGTTTCTGTATCCGATGTCGATTCCTCCGCGGCGGGCTACGGCGTCAGCGCTTCTTCTTCGGATTTCCGGAACAACGCCGGCATCGGCTATCAGGTGATGGTGGCTTCGTTCGCCGATTCCGACGGCGACGGCATGGGCGATATTTACGGCATTACCAAAAAACTGGATTATCTGAAAGACAATCTGCACATCAACACGCTTTGGCTGACGCCGGTTCAACTTTCCGATTCGTATCACGGCTATGACATCATCGATTACAAAGTCGTCGACCCGAAATTCGGAAGCAAGGTTTCGCCGAATACGACCGGCGGTCAGCCGGACGAAGAAAGCGCGATGAAAGATTACGAAGATCTTCTCCGCGAGGCCGAACAGAGGGATATCCGCGTGGTCATGGATCTCGTCATCAATCACACGTCGAAGAAGAACGTCTGGTTCATGAAATCGAGCCTTCTGGATCCGGAATATCGTTCGTTCTATCAATGGAAACGGACTTCGGAAGTCGGCGACAACAAGAACTGGCATTCGTATTCGACCACGCCGTATTCTTACTACGGAAAATTCGCTTCGAGCATGCCGGAACTGAACTACGATTATCAGGGAACCCGCGACGCGATGGTCGACGTCGCCGAATTCTGGCTGGATAAGGGCGTTTCCGGATTCCGCATCGACGCGGTCAAACACGTCTACATGGCGGACGAAGTGACGAAAAACGCCGGAGACAAGGTGGTGGAAGACTACGACAGCGCGACGCAAACCGATTACTCTTCCAACCTGACCAAGAATATGAATTTCTTCCGCGAATTCAATGCCCGGATCAAGGCAAAGGACCCGGACGCGATGATCGTCGGAGAGAATTTCGACGGCAACGCGGTCAACAACGTCGCGCCGTATTACGAAGGACTCGACTCGCTGTTCGATTTCTATACGTACTATAAACTTTCCAACATCGCGATGACGGACAGCAAGATGGCGCAAGCCAACGTCATCTCCACCGGCGGGCAGAACTCCGGAAAATGGAATTTCCCGGGCGTTTACGCCGAATACAATTCCTACCGGAACAACGACGCGATCGAATCGGTGTTCACGTCGAACCACGACGTCTCCCGGGTGATGAACATGATGGCGGGCATGGCCGCGAACGCTGACGATCAGTCCGCGGGCACAGTCACCCTTTCCAACAGCGCGCTCGCCTTGGAAAGAGCCAAGTGCTATGCGACGGTGATGACGATGTTACCGGGAATCACTTGGATCTATTACGGAGACGAACTGGGAATGACCAGCAACTTCGCCGACGGGGAAACGAAGACTTCGCCTCACGTCGACCGGTGGTATCGTCAGCCGTATAAATTCGGAAACGAAGCCGCGGGCACGGCCGATAAGGACGGCGTCTATCAGACCGGATTCAACTTTACCGGCGGCGCCGGGTTCTCGATCGGATACGACGATTACAACAAGACGGTTTTGAAAAGTGCCGAGGATCAGTTGAAAGACAGCGATTCGATGCTGTCCTATTACAGCCGGCTGACGGCATTGAAATCCTCTTCGAAAACGCTGATTTCCGGTTCCTATCAGGGAATCAGCGCTTCCAATTCGATCTTTGCCTTTTCGCGGACGTTAGGAGAGGAAACGTATTCTATTTACGTCAATTTCTCTTCTTCCGCGGTCAGCGTGAGCCTTCCGTCCGGCACGCAGGTGATTCAGACGGGCAACGTCTCTTCTTCGAGTTTGGGCGCCCATTCCGCCGTAGTCATCAAGGGCTGAAAATGAAACCGGTTCAAGCGGGAACCGGTTTTTTTACGGAATGAAAAAAGGAGAAAGCCGAAAGAGGAACGATGGTTTTTATGGAATTCCGCCGCATTCTTTCTTATAATGGAAAAGGAGAGAAGGAACGCTATGATCTATCTGATTTACGGAGAGCAATTCCCTTTGGTCAAAAAGAGAGTCCGGAAACTGATCCGCACGCTTTTGCCTGACGGCGAAGACGAATTCAATTCCGTTCGTCTGAATGCCAAAGAGGTAACCGTTCAGGATATCGTGTATGAATGCAGTCTTCTTCCGTTCGGCGCGCGGAAAGTGGTCCGGGTGGATAATCCGTATTTTCTAGGCAGCGTCAAAGAGAGAATCCCGATCGAAAAAGATCAGGATTACGACGTTTTGCTCGGTTACATCGCCAATTCCAATGCGGTCGTCGATCTGATCTTTGTTCTGGAAAGCAAGACGGTCAATAAAAAAAGCGAGATTTACAAAGCGATCGAAAAGAGGGGAAAAGTCCTATTTGAAGAGGGTTTGTCTCCCGAAGTTCTGGCGAAGACGGGAAAAGTTTACTTTGAAAAAAAGGGCGTGCGCATTACGCAGGAAGCGTTGGATCTTCTTCTGGAACGGGTCGGTAGCAACGTCACCGGATTCATTCAGGAGGCGGAAAAACTCGCCCTTTACAAGAAGGAAATCGATGTCGACGACGTTCATCTGATGGTGAATGTTCCTCCCGAGCAGAACGCGTTTCTCCTGTGCGACGCCTTGATCGGAAATCGGATCGGAAAAGCGATTTCCGTATTTCGGGATTTGACGGCGTTAAAAGAAGAACCGGTCCGTCTGATCGCTCTTCTGGCCGGGCAGTTCCGGTTGCACGCGTGCGTGGCGTATCTGTACACGAAAGAAAAGAGGAGTCAGGAGGAGATCGCTTCGCAACTGAATGTGCATCCTTACCGGGTAAAACTGATGTGCCGGAATCTCGTCCGCATTTCCTACGATCGCCTGATCGAAGTGACGGAAAGGCTTTACGCGCTGGATCAGAAAATCAAAGCGATGGAAATCGATGCGACGACGGGACTGGAACTTTTTCTGGCGCGGTTTCCTTCTGTCGGGGAGAAAATTAGATGAAAGACGGAATTCTTTTGGTTCATAAACCGGTCGGCATGACCTCGCGCGAAGTGGTCAATTTTCTGATGAAAAAACTGAATACGCGAAAGATGGGACATACAGGAACGCTGGATCCTTTTGCCGAAGGTCTGATGATCGTCACGGTCAACAAAGGCACGAAGATTTCTTCGTTTATCGAGGAATTCGACAAATCCTATCTTGCGGAACTGACCCTCGGCGCTTCAACGGATACGTTGGATTGCGACGGTCGGATTCTGGAAGAAAAAAAAGTGGACCTTCCTTTGGACGCCGCGCAAGTCAGGACTGTGCTGGAATCCTTCAAGGGAGAAATCGAACAGATTCCTCCGATGTATTCGGCGATCAAAGTCGACGGAGAAGAATTGTACAAAAAGGCGCGTCGAGGCGAAGAAATCGCGCGGAAAGCGCGTCGGGTGTTCATTTCGGACATCCGCCTGATCTCGATCGACAAAGAAAAGATCGTCTTTTCGGCGGACTGTTCCAAAGGGACCTATATCCGGACGTTGGGCGCGGATATCGCCGAACGGCTGAATTATCCGGGACATCTGACTTCTCTGACCCGCCTGAAAGTCGGACGGTATAATCTGAAAATGGCGAAAACTCCCGAGGAGATTGAGGAGAGCGACATCCTGTCCATCGGGGAAGCCTTGCAGCATCTTCCGTCTTTCACCGTCACGGGAAACGACGAATTCAAAGTGAAAAACGGCTGTAAAATCGCCCTTCCGCTTGACGCGGATATCTGTCTGATCAAAGATAAAGCCCGTCTTCCTCTGGCTATCTACCGGAAGGAAAAAGACGGTGTTTACGCCTGTCTACGAGGACTGATCGGATGAAAACGATTCGCATTCATTCCCTGAAAGAAATCCCTTTTTACCGGAATCTGACTTTATGTCTGGGCTTTTTCGACGCTTTGCATGCCGGTCATCGGAAACTGATCGAAAGCGGAAAACGCTTTTCTTCGCCGTTAGGCGTGCTGACGTTTTCGGAAAATCCCCTTCGCTTGCTGAAAGGCGAAATTTGTCCCGTGATTTCCTCTTTGGAAATGAAACAGGAGATTCTGAGCGACGCGGGCGTCGATCTTTTGTTCGTGTTGGAATTGTCATGGGAATTTCTCAATCTGGAAAAGGAAGCCTTCATCGAAGAGATTCTTCTTCCGCTGGGCGTCGAAAACATCGTCTGCGGGTTCGACTATTCGTTCGGGAAGGGAGGAAAGGGAAGACCGGAAGATCTGATCGGTTCGGGAAAGTTTCACGTCGAAGTGATCGAGGAAGTGAAGAACGACCGGAATGAAAAGATTTCCTCTTCGCTGATTCATTCGCTGATCCGTTCGGGGAAAACGGAAGAAGCGGGCATTTATCTTTGCCGGCCATATCAGATCAGGGGAACGGTGAAGTCCGGATTTCATGTCGGACGGACGATATCCTACAAGACGGCGAATATCGGAATGTCGGATCGGTTTGAATTGCCGCGCAGGGGTGTTTACGCTACGGAGATCGAAATCGACTGCCGCCGTTATGAGTCGATGACGAATATCGGCTGTCACCCGACGGTCAATACTTTACCGGAACCGGGAATCGAGACGCACATTTTCGATTTCGACGAAAACCTTTACGGAAAAAAAGTTCGATTGTATTTTTATCGTAAGATCCGGGACGAGATAAAATTTGAAAGTCTTTCCGATCTGAAAAAACAACTCGAATGCGACGAAACGGAAACGCGGGAATACTTTGCCGGCAAAAGAAAGGAAACAGCGTGAAAGAAGATTCCGTGAACCTTCCGACTTCTCAAATTTTTCTTGAATCGAAAAAGGATTGATGATATAGTATTAGAGCGACTTCTTCTTGGCTCGGCGACACTCCGACGCCCGGCTAGGAAAAAGTTAAGAATCAAACAGGAGGAAAGAAAATGGCACTGACCAAAGAAAAGAAAGCCGAAATCATCGCAAAGTTCGGCGTCAACGACAAGGACACCGGATCGACCAAAGTGCAGATCGCTTTGCTGACCCAGCAGATCAACGATCTGACCAATCACTTGAAGGTGAACAAGCACGACAATTCTTCCCGAAGAGGACTTTTCGTCTTAGTCGGTAAGAGAAGAGGTCTTTTGGATTATCTGGCGCGCAACGATTACGATGCGTATGCCGCTTTGATCAAAGAATTAGGCATCCGCAAATAGACTCTTTTCGGTCGGTAAGAGATTACATTTGTAATCTTTACTTGCAAGCATAGTTTAGTGGTAGAACTTCAGCTTCCCAAGCTGACTGTGCGAGTTCGATTCTCGTTGCTTGCTCCATTAAAAACATATAGGTTTGATACAATGAAAATTCGTTGTGTTAAACCTTTTTTTCTTTGCAATTTTTAACCGTTTTAGAACAAAATTTGGTGTTTGGGGTTTAAATGGTAAATCCATAACTTTTCAATTTAAAATTGGCACAAAAATAAATATCATGAATCCAACAGCAAAATAGGGGTTGAAGTTCTATGTTATTAGCAAGACATTTTGAGGTAAATAGTGTATAATGAGTTTAGACAAAGCGAAATCTGTCTCGCATCAATAATCTGAATCTTATAACAAGATGGCTTCAAGAAAAGTAAAAATCAATTTGGATGATATTAAAAAATAGAAGGAGAGATAATATGTATGATTTAGATAAATATAAAGGGAAAGAACTCCTGGTAAGGAAAAGAATTGCTGGATTTATTGAAAAACTTTTTAAAGCATATGATTATGATTTTCACCATGACAGATTTAAAAAAGTTGTTTATGGAGAAGATTCATGTAATTGCTTGATAGAAGAAAAATTTAAATCTTACTATGATGGGTATTGGTTTTTATTGTCAAATTCAAAAAATGCCCTTTCTAATGATTTGCTAAATAAATTTTTGTTTTTACTCTTTGGTAAAACGGTAGATTATTCAATTCTGCTAAGAATAACAAAAGCATATTTCGAATATGTGGATTGTCCGCCTTTTGAAGCAGCTGTTGATTTTCATTTGAGAGCATATGATGAAATGGAAGAGTTTAATGAGATAGACAGGACTGCTATATCATTAATGCTCTTTAATTATTCTTTAGTAAAGAATGGAGTTGCAACAATAAGTATATTTTCATACGAATATAAAGAATATTTTGATTTAAGACAAGAGTATAAAAATGGCAACAGGGTAAAATTATATGATTTTTTAATGCGAGTTATTGACCGCGGCAAATATCAAGACAAATCTTACTACCTGAATTTAAGAGAACTGACAATTGAAGAAATAAGAAAGACAATCATTGAAGACAAAGACTACCTAATGAACGAATTAAAAGTCAAAAGCATTTCAATATTTGGATCGTTTGCAAAAGGAACCGACAGGATTGACTCGGATATAGATCTATTAATTTCTTTTTCATTGGATTTATTAAAAGAAGAAAAAGAAGCAAATATCGAATTTATTAAAAACGATTATTTTAAAAAATTTAATCGTTTTATAGATGTCACAGAAGTAAGTGAATATTTAAATGACGATTTTATTAAAAAAATAACATATGTAAAAAAAATATTTTAAAAATTAGGAGGAATAATTATGAATAAAGGTTTAAAAAATTATACAAAGCAAATCACGTTAACTATCGGTAATGCCGCTGAAGCGAACATAAACACAAATAAGCAAGACGCAAATCTTCATATTACATTACCACTGATTACTACAATTGGACTATGTCCGATTGAAACGAGTTTAGTATTTAATTTGCAAGATAAATATGATGAAGAATTATTTGGAAAGGGATGCAAGCTAAATTTTTATTCAAAAATAACATATACATCAGACAAAAATAAAATCAAAAACTTTGATGGGTCAACGGACGAATACTTATCTTCTAACAATTATTACAATAAAGAAACAAATCTTGAATGTAAAAAGATTAATGATGATAAATATGGTATAACCTATCATTATGAAGTTAAGGATAAATATGGAAATTTAAATACTTTTAACACAAATCAAAATTATCCACTACAAGTTAAATATAAAAATGGCGATAGTATTACTACTGATTTTGTTGCGGCGACCAAAGTAATTCGCAATGGTAAAGGTGATGAAATTCGTTTTGCTAAAAATGGAAGTTCGTATATTACAAGTGTATCCTATTATCATAACAATCAATTAGTCAACAAGGTAGAAATCGCCTATTCAAATGGATTTATTTCTAAACTTACATATAAGAACGGCACAACCACTGTTGCGACTACTTCATTGTCTGTAGCGGATAATTCTGTGATTGTGATTGATGATTTAAGTGGTTATAGAATGAAATTTAATATCGATTCAGGACGTGTAATTTCATATGTAGACGGCTACGATGCAAGTTATAGTAACGGACGTCAAACAAGTATTCAATATGGGGATAATATTACAACAGTAACGGATTATAGAGGTCAACACGCGTATTATTTCTTTGATAGCAATAACCTACCATTATTTGAAATGGATGATGAAGGAAATGTTATTGAAACCGAATATGATAGTGAAACAAGAGTTTTAAAATCAAATAGCGGTGTTGTTGAGACGAATAGAACGGATAATCTATTAGGTAGCCAAACACTAAGTTCATTTGATGCAAGTGGTGTAACTCTATCACAAGTAAATGTTAACGATACACGATTTAGTCAAATTTTAAGTTCTTCAACTTATCGTATTACCGGTACAGGAACACTAGTTAAAAGAATCAATGTTAATGGTTTAGCAACCGATAATGTAATGGCTGTTCTTTTTGGAAAGCAATTAACTGCTAAAACAGATTCATCGTATGTTCAAGTCTCACTTACTTGCGGAAATGATAAAGATACAGATTATTTTGGTAAAACAACAATCGACCAATTATTTGATTTAATGACATTAGGCGTAACAACCGAAAAATCATATGATTATATTGAATTAAAGATTCAATTCGTCGGCAATGCATCTATCGAAATTGGCGGAGTTCAGCTGATTAAAAAGAAGTTTGGAAGTTTCTATACATACGATGAATCAGGCAATGCTACGGATATTGGTATTGGAGCAGCAAGTACTAGCATTTCATATGGTACGAATAATCTGCCTAAATCATCAACTGGTGTAGATTCTTCAACATTTGATTATGAGTATGATGATTATGGTAATCTAATTAAGGCTAAAACAGCATATGGTGTAAAAATTGAAAATACATTTGATGAAACGCATAAATCAAACTTGCTTTCTAATAAGGTAAGTAATAGCAAGGGTACAAAGATTTTAGAAACTGCCAAAACATATACATCAGATGGCAGATTTGTTTTAACGGATACAGACGAATTAGGCAATACAACAACTTATAACGAGTATGATTCACTCGGTAAAGTTAAGAAAGTGACGAATGCATTAAATGCAGTAAGTAATTTTAACTATAATAATGATGGAACATTAAGTGAAATTATTTTAAGCAAAGGCTCTAAATCAGCAAATGCAACTTATCTATACGATTCAAAGAAGAGAATCTCTAAAGTAACATTATCTAATGGAAGTGTGTATGATTTTAGTTATGATCATTACAACAACCTCGTCCAAATAAAATTAAATAATGTAGTCGTATTTAACTATGAATATGATCTAGTCAATGGTAACCTAGTTAAGCAAAAATATGGCTCAAGCGGTGATGCATTTGCTTTTGAATATAATGCTGATGAATTAATAACAAAGATTAATTATGTGAATTCCAGTGGTGCAACTTCTACAAAATTTAATTATTTCTATAATGATAGAAAAGAATTAGTAAAAATAACAGATGCGAATGGAAATCTTCTTAACGAATATGAGTATGACAATAATGGTAAAGTCACACGAATAAAAATACAAAATTCAGAGATTAAAAATACATATGACAATCTAGATAACGTTGTAACAAAATCAGTTAAAATCGATAACAAATCTATTTACACATCATATGATTCGGTAAATCGGTCTAAAGGATCTCACCCTGAATCACTATATGAGCCATATAAAAATAGTAGTTGCTACCTTGCAACCTTTGATACAGATGGAAAATTGAGATATCAAAATGAGACGGTATTACCTATAAATCATAATGAAAACGAGACAAACGTTGATATTAATAAAGAGAGCGTAATTCCATATATTAATGTAGGTTCAACTAAGCGATTAAGTTACAAACTTGAATGTAGTAGTTACTATCCTAATCCAAGTGGATGTATTCAATTCTGGTTCAAGTCGAATACATCAACTTCGTCATCTACAAGAAAATATTTATTTAGTACAAAAACATCAAACTCCCGCTATCACGATTTCATTGGACTATACTTATTGGGTAAAAAAGTTTATCTGGAGGTCGTAGACATTAATGGAAATTATTATGATTTGTTAACATCTGAAAAGGAGGTAGATTTATCTAAATGGAATTTTATTTCCTTGAACTTTATGAACCGTTATGATGGGCTTGGCTATGATGATGTATGTGAATATGCTTTAACATTAAACGCACATATGCAAATTTATAAAAAGGTTAATCCTAGAATCTATGTTGATTGTGGACCTAAACCAATTATAAATGTTGGTCATAAGTATGATGGTACACAAGCTTCAAATGATTTTACTGGCAAAATTGCTTGTTTAATGATTAGTAAAAGAAAATATATATCACTGACTGAAGTGTTCAAGTATTATCGATTAACAAAAGATTATATCATAGATAATCAATTAGTAGAAACAGACGCACAAACAGTTGATTTTAGTCAGACAAACTTATTTAGTATTAATCAAAATATTCAGAATTTGTTTGAAATTTATCCTTTGCAAAACAGTGTGACTTCATTAAAAGGCAAAGCACCGATTAAGTTTGATCTTAGAAACTTATCCAAAGTAGATAAAGATAGAACATTTAATTTCAACAATTTAATTAAACGTTATGCATATGTTGCAGATGGCGAGAAACTAGTATATAGCTTTAATCAATCAACTTCCGGTACAATTGTAATGAGAGCATTTACAGATGTAAACGAAAGCAAACAATATTTCCTTGAAGGAAAGGATACGCAAAACAGAGTTTTAGGTCTATTTAGAAACGCGAACAATAAAGTTTGCGTCGACTTTAACGGTACTATAATTACTACAAGCTTAACTTTTACAACGGATGAGTGGCATACGATCGGATTATCATTTAATAATCCATCAGCATCCGGGTCACAAAGCAATAGATATTTAGACCTACGAGTAATCGTAGATGGGAATACTTGGAATACCTCGCAAATTACAAGCTTTGAATATAGTTCATTGACCTTCTCAATTGGTAGAAAATTTAATGGAGTATCTATCCTTTCAAACTTTGGAAACTATAGTAATCCATATCCTTTGTATGGTCAGATTGAGATGTTGGCAGCACGAGCTTCGTATTGTGAACTTGCAACATTGAATACTTTAAAAGATGAATTGGTTGGTTTAACTAAGGTTAATGAGTTTGATGAATTTGGAATGCTTAAGAAAACTGAAGTACATCAAACCGGACAAACCATTTTATTAAATACATATACATATAAAACAAGAAGTGATAGTAAATATATTTCTAAGCAAGTTGCAACTGAAACAATAAAAGTTGGAAGTCAAAGTACTACTAGAAGATACACAACTGATGCATTAGGAAATGTAACTTCAATTAGTGATTCTACATTTGGCAATCATTCATACGAGTATGATTATAGGGGCTTTTTAACTAAAGCTGATGGTGAAGGATATGAATATGACGGAAATGGTAATATTACCAGAAAAGGGGATACAAATTTTGTATACGATAGTGTAATAAAAGATAGATTGGTTTCTGTTGGTGGTGTAGCGATAAACTACAATTCTGACAATCCACTAAATCCAACTCAATATGGAAGTAAATATTTCACATTTGAAGGAAAAAGGTTAACAAGATTAACTTTGACAAGTGGATATTATGACTATAAATATAATGATCAAGGTTTACGTATTCAAAAGAAAGATTATCGTGGCATAACATGGAACTATACATATGATGGTGATAAATTAATTTATGAATCATCTCAATATGGTAAATTGAACTTTTTATATGATGAAAATAATATGCTGTATGGTTTCATCAAAGACAATGCAGAAAAGTATTTATATATCCGAGATAACCTACAAAATATTATAGCAATTGCTACACTTTCAGGTGAAATTGTGGTTAAATATACGTATGACGCATGGGGTAAATTATTATCTATAACAGGCACTCTGGCATCGACCATTGGATCATTAAATCCATTTATATATAAGGGCTACTACTATGATCAGGAAAGCGGAATGTATTATTGTAAATCAAGATATTATGTTCCTGAATGGTGCAGATGGATTTCGCCAGATTCAATCGAATATTTAGATCCTGAAAGTGTTAATGGATTAAACTTATATGCTTACTGTGGAAACGATCCCGTAAATCGATTCGATCCAACTGGTCATTCTTGGAAATCGTTCTGGAACGGTGTTGGTGACTGGTTTAGTGATAACTGGGTAAAATTAGCTATTGGTGCAGGGGCTATCGCCTTAGGTGTTCTTACTATGGGAGCTGCAACTCTTATTAGTGGCGCAGGAATAGCGGCAGCATTAAGTGCGATGGGTACAGCAGCGCTTTCTTCTTTGGCTCAAGCGGGTATTAGTACTGCTATTAGTGCTGGTATTGGTTTAGCAGTTGGCGGCATAACATCTGGTTCTTGGGAAGGAGCGGTTGAAGGAATACTTAATGGTATTGCTGATGGATTTATGTGGGGTGGAATTTTCGCTGGTGCTGGTCAGGTGTTGAGCGGTGCAATGAAAATAACAAGAACACTTGCTCCAAATTTCAATGGCGCACAAATAGGAAGAGTCAAATTATGGTCTCCAAATGCTGCCGGAAACCCAAAAACAGGTGGTACATTAATCAAGTTCGGAAGATTTAATAGAATTGATTCTGAAATTAGAAATATGATTCATATTCACTTAAAATTATTGGGGCGTACAATTAATCATTTTCCAATTGGCATGATTGCAGGTGGAGTTATAGGAGGATTTTAATGAGAAAAGTAAAATTTGTTAAAACAAAATATGGTGTTTGTGCTTGTTTAGATAAATCATTGTTTAAAAATGAAAGTGAACAAATTACAAAAATTCTTAAAATAATGGATTTGTTTTCAGATAATATCGAAAGATATGAAGGCACTATTTTTATTAATGTGAACGATATATCAATTGTTGATGATTTGTGTAACATAAATTGTTCATTTGAATTAATTTCCATTATTAAAGATATATTAAATAGGGATAAAGAAGAAAAGTATAAAGTTACATTTAAAAATGACCAAATTGGACAAATAATTAATTTTCTCTTTAAAAACAATTTAACTTTTGATGGCAACGGTTATAAAAATAATGATGAAATTTTGTTGGGTATTGTAGTCAATGATCATGATGGTTCGTATATTACTTTTAACGACAAAATATTTATAAAAGAAAATTATAAACAATTAATAAATAATATATTTAAAAATTAGCAAATTCCTTTCACAAGCAAAACTTAGGAATCGGTGATGATGTAAATAGGGCAAGAGTAGATGGAGCTGGATTCTTATCTAGAGGTGTAACAAAATTTGTAGGAAATTTTATAGGAGATTGGTTTTAATGAAAAAGACATTAAAAATATTACTGATAGTTTATATTAGTATTGCTATTATTTTTTTAATAGGTTATGGAATTATGGAAGTATTAAAAGTAATGCCTTTTTCAAATAATCCTACTTTTGATTTAATTTGGCATATATTTTTTGGTGGAATGCATATTACAGGTGCTCCTCTAGTTATCACTTTCATAGTTTGTTTTATAAAATTTTTGATTCAAAAGCTCAAAAAATAAAGTAAAGAAGATCGTGATTTATTTAAGGAGTGAATGGAAATGAAAATTGTAAAATATATTCTGTCTTGTATAATCGGATGCTTCGATGCACTAGTAGGCAAAGGTATGAGTGGCGGCATTAAAGAAGGAATAGTGGGTTTATTTTCCATACTTTTCATAATAGTATTGTTTTTTGCCTCGTTTATCTTCTTAGATAAAAAGACAAGTATTCATTTTAAATTAAAGATTTTATGTTCCATTGCGATAACCGCTTTATTGATAGGTCTGATTTTTGTAGTTTTAATAGTCTTTGAAAAAGTATTCTAATAAAAGAATAAAAGGAGATAAAACAGTGATGAAAGCACCAAATGATTTAAAAGAGGTTCCTAAATGAGAATGCTAGACCAGATGCGTCTACGCATGGAATTTCGAAATTTCATCACAATCCACATTCCATGATTCAGGAAAAGATGTTAAAAAAGGCGGAATGGGAAGTTATTAAGATTTGGTACTAATTTGTAATCACAGTATTTGGAGGTTTTATGAAAAGAAAATACAAGTTATCGTATATTTATACTAAATGCGGAAAAAGACAGGAACAAGAATTAACTTTTGAAAAATTTTATGAATCATTTTCTAATTGTCTTAGTGAATATGATTTCTGCTTTGGAGATTCGACAATTTTTTTGGCTTTTCACATTGAAAGGCAAAAAAAAAGAGGAAATCACCGTTTACGAATTAAACATTGTCGATAAATTTGATAACACGAAGAATTATGAATTTTTAAATGTTGATGATTTGATAAATGCAAAAGTAATAGATAGCCATTCCTTGATCGATATATGGGATTATCTAACAAATTAGAATCGATCAAAGTCAGAGTTTTTAAAAGCAATTGTGCAAAATTTGAGTCAGTGCTTATCAAAGTGAATTACTTATAAAAAGAAAAAGAGGAATTCTTTTTATGAACCGAAAATTTGATCAAATTGTCTTATAGAACGGAAAGTAAGGAGAAAATGAGCATGTTAAAACGAAAATTTTCCAAATTGTTCTTAATGTTAGGGGTGATATTTTTGAGTATGTTTTCCACCGGTTGTTCAGAAAGCAATGCAAATTCAAATCAGGGTTCTCAGGAGAATGTATCCGTTGAAGTTCAAGATGCGGATCGGAATTGTCCGCTTGTCCGATTCGATAAATACCCGAAGTCTATCTCTTTAAACGAATGGAAGCCAGGTAAAAAAACAGTTTTGATCGTAAAAGACACGGAGCAACTAAATGAAATTTTTACTTCGCATATCGGTGAAGAGAGATCTTCGTATTTTTCTGACGACCTCGTGAAAGAAAACATCGTCCTGTTTATTATGCGATATGAAGAGGCAAAATACGATATTGCTTATTCTGATTTTTATGTGGAAGGGAAAGATGTTCACCTTTCTGAATTCTTGTTGACCAATGTGACTTCGGAAGTATTGAGTTTCTATATGGATTTTGTCCTTATTCCCAAAACAAATGACTTGTCTGACTTGAATGCAAAGGCTTCGGAATACAATTGGATATTCCATGATAACTGGAAATAATGAAGCAAACAGGGGAATGAAACCATCTTTGTCTATCAAAAAGATCATTTTCATTGTATTTTTTAATCTCGGTGAATAGATGACCAATCTCAGAAACGGACGATTTCTTCTTTCAAAACCGCATCTACTCATATGCCTTTTTCTACTGGAAAAGGAATTTGACGGACCGAATGGACCTTATGAGTCAATAAACAAACGGAATTCGATGAGACACCCTTATAGAGGAGAAAGGTTGCTTTTCGAGGGGGATACCGATATAATGAAAGCAAGGCAATGAGGAAAAACCGATGACGAAAAGGACGAAGTTGTTCAGACAAAAAAGAATATACGATACGGAAAATTCAAATGAACTGTTTTTTCAGGCGATGAAGGAGAACTGTCTTTATCAGTATCGGCATTGTCCGGATTACAAACGCATATTGGACGAACAGAATTTCAATCCCGAATCGCTGAAATCGTACGACGATCTTCGGAATATTCCCTTTATTCCTACGCTTTATTTCAAACGCCAACGAATTTACTCGATGAGCGGAAAAAGAATGCTTATCAAAGCCACTTCCAGCGGAACTTCGGGTCAGCAATCTTATATGGGGTTTAATTTCATGTCCCTTTATCGGGGATTGAAAATGTTATTGAAAACCGGAAAACAACATCATCTTTTTTCCTTGAAACCGGCGCATTATATCGTATTCGGTTACGAGCCGTCGAAAAAGAACGACAGGGTCATTGCCAAATCCGCGTACGGATTCACTTTTTTCAGTCCGGCTTTGAGCAAGACGTTCGCGTTAAGATATACGCGGGAAGGCTATCGCCTTGATTTGGAAAGAGTCAGGAAAAAACTCATCGCGTGTTCAAAGTCAAACTATCCGGTCCGGACCGTTGGATTTCCGGCGTACACTTATTTTTTGCTGAAATCGATGAAAGACGAAGGGCTGAAAATCAAACTTCCGAAAGACTCGATTTTGACTTTGGGCGGAGGTTGGAAACAGTTTTACGCGCAGAGAATCGAAAAGAAAGAGTTTTATCGGTTAGTCGAGGAAGTCTTGGGCATCGACGAGAAGCATATCATCGAGTTTTTTTCCGCGGTGGAACATCCGGTTCTCTATACCGATTGCCGCTTTCATCATTTTCACGTTCCGATATACAGCCGCGTGATCGTCCGCGATCCCGATACCTTGCAACCGGTGGGAAACGATCGGATCGGGCTGATCAATCTTCTTACCCCGATGGTCGATTCCGTTCCGCTCCTCAGCGTGATGACAGACGATTTGGGCATTTTGCATACGGAACCCTGTCCGTGCGGGATTTCCTCTCCTTATCTGGAAATCATCGGCCGCGTCGGTGTGAAAGAGATCGTTACCTGCGCTTCCGGTGCGCAAGAATTTTTGAAAGAACGGTGAACGGATGATCTTATATCAAGGAAAATGCCTGGTAGACCGGGCGCAAGACGAATATCTCGGACGGTTGTACGAAGATTGCGTTGCAACGTTGGAAAAACGCTTTTTTCCGACTCCCGCTTGCGTGATCGATGCGTGTGACGTCTTGTATCGGCGCGTGCTGAGCGGGGGATACGAAAATGAAATTCAATCGCTTTTAAGGAAGACGAATCTCCCGTATGAACGCTTTTTGGAAATGGCGCGGGCGTTTTCCAAAGAGGGATTGATCGAAAAATGCCAGATCGAATGGGGAATGGAAGAAGGCGCTTTGAACCCCTTATCTTCCGGAACGAAACGAAAGCGAATGCCGTTGGGCATTTTGCTTCATATCGCCGCCGGAAATGTCGACGGATTGCCGGCTTACAGCGTAATAGAAGGCCTTTTATGCGGCAACATCAATATTCTGAAATTGCCTTCCGGCGATTCCGGATTATCGATTCGACTCTTGCGCGAACTGATTCAAATTGAACCGAAATTGAAAGAATTTATTTATGTTTTCGATGTCCCTTCGACGGAACTCGAATCGCTGAAAAAGATGGCGGACATCGCCGACGGAATCGTCGTCTGGGGTGGAGACGAAGCCGTTTCTGCGGCACGATCGTTGATAGATGTAAAGAGCAAACTGATCGTATGGGGGCACAAACTGTCCTTTGCCTACGTTACATTGAAAGCAAAAGACGAAGATTTGCATGCGCTGGCCGAACATATCTGTCGGACCAATCAGGTGCTTTGCTCTTCGGTGCAGGGGATTTTTGTCGACAGCGACGATGCCGGAGAAATCGAAAACTTCGGGCGGAAGTTTTTTGAAATTCTGAAAGAAGTCAATGCGAAAAGAGGAAAAACGGATATCGGGATGCGCGGGAAAAACGCGATCCGGCTTTATAACGACCGATTGGAGAGCAAAGAAGATTGCATTCTGTCCGAAGAGGGCGTCAGCGTGGTCGTCAAGAGAGACAGTGAACTCGAGTTGTCTTATTTATTTCGGAATGTGTGGGTGAAAGGATTACCGCGCGATAAGATCATTTCCGTGCTGAAAAAACACAAAGGACATTTGCAAAGTTGCGCGTTGCTGTGCGAAAGCGGCGAAAGACAATCGCTGTCGGAAAGGTTGGCTTTTTCCGGGCTTGTTCGCATCACCGGCGCGGATTCTTCGCGTATGTTCATCGGCGAGGCGCATGACGGCACATATCCGTTGAAAGAGTATAGCCGGATCGTCGAGATCGACGAATGGGAAGAGCAATGAAGAGGAAACCAGAATCGATTGATGCAGAAAATCAAGGAATTTGGAATTTACTTTGACAACGGAGACAGCGTGTTTTAAAATTTGAATGTGAGGTGAGCGAATTGAAGAAGAATTATCAAACTCCCGAATTGGTATTGGAACCTCTGGAAATCAAAGACATCGTCGAAACTTCAAACGGCGTCAATCCGGGTGAAGACTCCGGTAGTGGATTCGGGCCATTCGCCTAGACCGCTTTTTCTGCGCCAATAGCTCAACTGGATAGAGTATCAGACTTCGAATCTGAGGGTTGCGGGTTCAATTCCTGCTTGGCGTGCCATGGAAGAGAGAAATGATCTGAAAGGGAGAAATCCGTTCAGACCATTTTTTAATAAAAAAGACGAGTTTAATTCTCTGTATCAGCCTTATTCAATGCGATTTTGATAACATACCTCAGAGCACTTTACTAACATAAGCGCTTTATTGTTTTGTGATTATTCTAATTCCACTTGCGAAAAAAGAGATTTTTAGGCAGTGTGAAAAGGCGTGTTATCGAAGGAAGCAGAAATATGATAGTCTGCTTACATCGTAATAGAAACATTTTATGCTTATTTTACGGATTATTCTGATAGAGGCTCGAGTAGATTCTGTAAATAAATATGGATAAATCTTGGATTTGATGGATTCTTTTCAACTTTCTAAATCGGATACATATCCGATATCTGTTGGTTTGGTGATAGCTGAAGTCTTTGCGATATGCGCTTTGTTGAAAGGTTCAGCACTTACAAACTGACGGAATACAATTTAGTCCTGCACTCGAAAGCTCGCATCGAATGCCTGCGGATCAATTTTAATTTCGGAAGAAAGATTAATTTTTTTTAGACTCGTACAGTTTTTAAAAGCTTCAAAACCAATATAGTGAAAACCTTCTGGTAAAACGACTTCTTCGATTCCACTGCAATTCCTAAATGCAATTTCTGCAATACTGCGACAGCCTTGGGAAACAATAAAGCATCCTTTATACTTCGTATTAACTCGAAATAATACATTTCCGATATACATAGCGTCTTTATTGGAGTTGCGCCAACTTTGAAAAAAAGCGCAATGTGTAAATGCATTCGCACCGATATCGATCAAACAACTGCGCTTTTCGACAGAAATCTTTTTTAAACTCAGATTGTTTTTAAATGCATAGTCGGCAATGAATGAAATCTTTTTCGGAATAGTAAAATTTTCGATGTCATCGCTTTTGTATTCATATATAGTCGATCCTAAAATGACGCAAGTGGGTTGATTCTGAATCCATTTTGTTCCATCTAAAGCATACGAATAGACTTTTGTAATGTTTTTTCCAACAATTTCTTCTAAACACGAGCAATAATAGAAGGCAAACTCGCGCAAAATTTGAGTGTTGTTCAGGTGGATCTCTTTTAAATATTCTTGATGGGAGAATGCACCTTCTAAAATAACCAAAGTCTCATCAGGAGCAATCCATTTTTGGTCTTTTTTCGTCGTCGGATAATAGATCAAATCTTTTAATCCCTTCGTATATAATACGCCTTGACTTAATTCAAAATAAGGAGATTCGTTCACTATCTCGATATTGGAACATTCAAATGGATTGCGACCTATCTTTTTAATACATTTCGGAATCGTTACTTTTTTTAAATAAAAGTTATTGGAAAACAGCCAAGAGTCGATTTCCTCGATCGAATCTTTAATTTTAAATTCGTTCTCTTTTCTCTTATAAGGGTAAAACAAAATTCGCTTTTTCGCTTCATCATACAGCACACCGATTTTATCGACGACGAACAAAGATGATTCGGATGAAATTTGTAAGGACGTGCAATTTGCAAATGTGCTTCGACCGACTTTTTTCAAAGACCGAGGTAAGTGCAAATGTTCCAGTTTGTAACAGAAGCGGAAACAGCTACTTCCAAGGTAATTGAGCGATATCGGCAATGAAATCGACTCGAGTTGATAACACCAATAAAATGACCAAGAACCTAGGGAGATTAAGTTATCGTTTAATGACACAGTTTTCAATTTCTCGCATTTAAAAAAAGCAAAATCATCGACAGAAATAACCGATTGAGGGAAGTCGATACGAAGGAGACTTACGCAACGAGCAAAGCAATTGTAGGGTATTCTGTCGATACCTTCCGGAAGAAAAACGCTCGTGATATAGGAGCAATCAAAAAATGCGGATTCAGCAAAAGATTGAATGAATTTCGGTAATAAAAGATGTCCGCGAAAAGATCGAGAACAAGAAATAAGGCGTTTTTTCTCTATTTTTAAATAAGAAAGTGTTGCTTTTTCGATTTTATCGATCATGGTTTGATGAAAGGTAATCGAATGAGTTTTAAGAAAAGAACGTAATTCATTTTCGAGACATTCGCAATGAAATAATCGATACGTAGATAAAAGATGAAAACAGAGACAAACATCAGGTTGTTGCATTTGACGTATAAAATCTAGCGCAATATCGAAAACTTGATAAGCCTCAGTATAATAAATAAATTCAGAGTATAATACATTCTTGTTATTCTGGTAAAGAGATTGAAAAAGAAGAAAAATTAATTCTTTTTTCATTGGGTGAATCAATTGTGAAGAAAGAGAAAATAGATGATCGTAATCGGTCGCCGCGGAAGTAATCTTACTTAACAATGGATTGACGAAAGCGGTGTCGATTTTAGTATATTGCTCGCTGATCAAAAGTAAAATGTATTCGATTATATTTTCTTTTCCTATTTCAATTATACACAATAAATAAGGTTCATTTTTCTCATAATCCTGAATGAGCCATTCACTCAATTGACTTGCCAGACAGTATTCGAATAAATCCTCAGTAGCAAAAAATGAATTTTTAGATATATTGCCTTTTTCAAATTGCAAAGAAAACGCTTTTTGTTTTAATTCGGCAATGGTCAGATTTCGTTCTGTAATATAGATTCTTTCCAAATATGTTCGAATAAGAGATAGTTTATTCGAACTCGATAAAAACGAATCGCGACTCTGGTTTATATAATAAAGAAGCGTAATCGTATAGGCAGTGTAATAGGATTCGTTCGTGGAAACCAGTTCTTTCAGTTCTTGAATATATTCGACCTTTTGGTTTAAACTGTAGAATAAGTTATCAATCAATTGATACTTTTGAGTGAGCGATAGATTTAATATCCGATAAGATTTATTGGGTAAAGGAACTGCTTCATCGTGCATATAAACTAAAAGACAATGAAATTGCGATTGGAAGCACTGAATAGTCGGTTGAATGCGATGAAAGTCGATATCGCAGGTTGTTTCGTTTAGTCCATCAATTAAAAGAACGATCTCAAATTTTTTTAATATGCGGATAAAATCGTGTTCCCCGATTTGAACAGAGATTTTTTTTTGAAAATCTTTTCTTATGTAATCTAGTACGTCTAGTTTCTCTGCGGCATATAAATCAATTGCATTGACATAGAAACAGATTTTCTTATTTAGAGGAAAAAACTGCATTGACCGTAAACAAAGCAGCGTTTTTCCAGAACCATGCTTGCCGATGACAGCAATGTCCTGCTGTGTATGTTTAAGAATTTCCGATAGACTCGTCGAAGAATTGGCGTCGCCATTGTAGGAAACCAGCTCGTTTTCGATATAAATGTATTTAAAAAAATCCTCATAATTGCAGTTTTTATTGATTTTATATCGGTTAAAGATATTTTCCTGTGTGGATGATTTATACTTTAAATAAAAGGATTTCCATCGAAAATTCAAAAGAATTTTACGATAAAAAAGAAGGATGTACCGACGAAACACAAATAAAATAAACGCACAAGAAAGAGAACTGATAATACCGATAAAGATTTCCATAAGATGAACCGATTCTATCAAAAGCATAAAGCGTACCTCTTTAATGAGTTTATTATAAACGATAGAGTTCCGGAATGCGAATTATTTTTTGTTAAAGGAAGTTCGTCTGAACAGGTCAAAGAATGTGCAGTTCGTCGAAAAACTTCTGAAAGCAGACCGGAATGCTCAGTTGATTTCGGATCTGATCGACGGAGTAAAGATTCGGTAGCAGAATATTCGGATTTTCGACGAGAATGCGATAGCCCTTCATCTTCCACGTCTGATGCGAGAAAACGTGCTTTCGTTCGTTCAGGGAAACCACCGAAACGACGGACAGACCGCGCGCGGAAAGAGACGATTCCGCTTCAATCGCTGAGACGTGTCCGGGAAGAAGAATCGGTGCCGGCAAACCGCTTAAAACCCCCTTTTCCTTTTTCTCAAAATAGAAGAGATTGTCCTTCGTGTAAAGGAACAGGCAAGTATAATCCAATGCCCGGTTGAGGACTTTTCTGTTCTTGATCGGATAATGACTGACCGTCCCGTGAAGGTGAGATGCACATTGATCTTGAAGCGGGCAAAGAGAGCATTCGGCGTTTTTCGGCGTACAGATCGTAGCCCCGAGTTCCATTAACGATTCGTTGAAGATTCCGAAATCTTCCGGACGGCACTTTTCCAATTGCTCTTTGAAAGTTTTTTTGGTCGCCGGCGAAGAAATATCCGAGTCATCTTCGTTCAAGCGAGTCAGCACGCGGAGAACGTTGCCGTCCACCGAAGCGTAAGGAAGATGAAATGCGCGGGAGAGAATGGCGCCTGCGCTGTAATCGCCGATTCCTTTTAGTGAAAGAATGTCGGCATAGGTATCGGGAAATTTTCCGTTGAATCGTTGCAAGATGATCTGCGCGCTGGCTTTCAAATTCCGGGCACGGGAATAGTAACCCAAGCCTTCCCAGAGTTTCAGCAGTTTTTCTTCGTCGACGTCGGCCAGATCCGAAAGCGTAGGCAAAGCGTCTAAAAAGCGCAGATAGTAAGGAATCACCGTATCCACACGGGTTTGTTGAAGCATGATTTCGCTGATCCAGATGGCGTAAGGATCGTCTGTATGCCGCCAGGGCAAATCTCTTTTGTTCGCTTTAAACCAATCGGTCAGCCGGTCGACATCTAAATTCATCTTTTTACCTCGTTACATAAAAGGAGTTTAGCATAATGCGAGAAAAAATGCTTTAAAACGAATCGGAGAAACGAAATTTCCGCCGGAAAATGCCTGAAAAAAGAAAAATGTTAAAATCCTTTGACAAATTTCCAGCCGCTTTTGGTAGAAGAAAACGGAGATCGGATATACAATGGAACTATCGGAGGAAGCATAGATGCAATTCAATGAGAAACTATTGAAACTCAGAAAAGAAAAGGGCTATTCGCAAGAGGAATTGGGACAGCGGATCGATGTAACCCGACAAACGATTTCCAATTGGGAATTGGGGATATCCACTCCGGAGATGCCGAAAATCATCGAGTTGGCTCGCCTGTTTGGAGTTTCTTCGGATGAACTGTTGGGATTGGAAGAAAAGACAACGTATGTCGTCCGAAAGAAAAGAGAATATGAATATCGCAGTAAAAAAACCGTGTTCGGGATTCCGTGGGTTCACATTCATTTTGGAGATGAGATCGAAGTTGCAAAAGGCATCATCGCCGTAGGAGATGTGGCGGTTGGGGTGATTGCCGCCGGTCCAATTGCTGTCGGCTTCATGGCCTTCGGCGGACTGGCACTCGGACTTTTCGCACTGGGCGGTCTGGCTCTCGGTTTGGTTCTGGCTGTGGCCGCCGTGGCTGTCGGAGTCTTTTCTCTGGGTGGAGTCGCCTTGGGCTATCTTGCCGTCGGAGGCGTTGCTTTCGGTTTCTATTCGATCGGAGGTTGCGCTATTGCGCGGGAAATCGCCTATACGGGAACCGGTGTGGCCATCGGAAAGGTCGAACTCGACGGGACGATGTCGAAAGACGAAATTTCCAAGACGATCGAACGGATTGTTCCGGAGACTATCGGGTTCATCAAAAATCTGTTTATCGCGTTGGGCAAAGGCGGCGGTCTTTGATCTTCTTCATGAAAATAGATGAATTGCTCGTTTTTATTTGCAAAAAAAATTTATTGCGATATAATAACTATCTGTAAAAGGCGTTTGCCTTTTTGTACGTCGGGAAGTGGCTTAGTTTGGTTAAAGCGCTACGTTCGGGACGTAGAGATCGTGAGTTCAAATCTCATCTTCCCGACCATTTATGTAGCACGAAATGGCTACAAGTGTAAAAAAGTCATGAAAATGACTTTTTTTGTTTTCATACGAGCGGTTCTAAGAATAATCCGCACTCAACGGGAATTTGGGAAGACATCTTCTTGCAGAAGAACCGCATGAGCAATTTCAAAAAAATCGATCAAACTTCATCGGGTAGAATCCTCCTCAGGCAAATGAAGGAGTGATTCTTTAAAACTGGAAAAAAATCAAAGAATTCTCCTTTTATGAATCGAAATTCCGATTAAATTGTCTTATAGAATAAATCCGAAAGTGAGGAGAAAGTGAGCATGTTAAAACGGAAGTTTTCCAAATTGTTCTTATGGTTAGGGGTGGCCATTATGAGTACAGGGGCATTGGCTTGTAGCGAAAAAGAAACATTGACCGAATCTGTCAAACAAACCTATGTCGATACCTTTTTGAAAGAAGATTTTCCGAAGGCCACCGCAGAAAATGTCGTCATTACCCATTATCTTGGAACGTATAACGGTAGTTATGTAGCCGTCATCAACGATGACTTTCATGCAGTGTTCGAGGATTATCTGATATCCATGTTCTATAAGGGTTTCGATTTTTCCTATTCAAACGGGTATCCGATTCGTGTCTGGAATGACGGCTCTTTTTACGATATAGTCGGTGCGCACGAAAAGAATTTGCTTACGAATGAAGATTTAAACGCGATCGCGGAATTGTACTGCGGAAAGGCGGGAACAGATCGATTATCGCGCGTGAAACGATCCTATCTGCATGATATAATCTGGAAAAACAGACCGGAGGCGACCATACAAGATGTGATCATCAAGGAAAATCTTGGAACATATTCTGAATGTTTTGTCGGTATCCTGTACGATAAAGGAAATTGCTTATTTGCGGAATATGCAGTTGTTTATGAAGTCGACGGGTTGAATTTTAACTATTCAAACGGATATCCGATGCTTGTCTGGACAGAGGGAAATTTCAGTTTCTTGCATGAAGCGTATGAGAGTGATCTGTTGACGCGAAGCGATTTAGAAAGGATTCATTTCTTGTATTGGAACAAGGATCAGCAGACAAAAACAGAATCATAAAACAAGAGCGACGATCTGACTGTAACTTATGGTGCAGTCAGCGATTGGACTATCGCTTTTCGTAATATTTCGTTGTTCATATCAGAGATAAGCGCGGATTTTCGCATAATTTGGATTTGCATATAGGGGTAAAGAATTATTATGGAAAGAACGGGATTCTGATTCTGCTTGCTCCCCTTCTTTTTTGCAGGCTTGTGATTTCGGGAGAGATGTGCTACGCTGATAGCAGTTGATGAAAAAGGATAATCGCCGTTTCGATTTTGCAAATAAACGGCGACTGCCGGATTCAAACGGAAAATGATAGGAGTCAAAGAATGAAAGTCAAAATGTTTTTAAGAAAAAATGCAAGCATTATCCTCTTGTATTTGATCGTGATTTTGCTCGTTTTGCCTCTATCCGTTGTAATGGTAAAGGCAAGTCCGGATAGCGAAACCGACTATCGTTTTTCCGCCGTATTCATCGAAGAAGGGAATACCGCTTTAAGCCGCGTTTTCGATCATCTTTTTCTTTCGCGCGATATCGATACGGCAGCGAAAGTGAAATCTTTGTTCATCGATCTGGGAATCGGAATTGCCGCGTACTTTCCGCTTGTGTTCAACATCGTGGCGTTGCGTACGAATGCAAAGAATTCAGCGAAAGCGAACCTCGTCCTTTCGATCGTCGATTGCGGCTATTTTCTGATCGCTTTGACTTTCATGCTGTGGAATTATCTGGCATACCTTCTGTTTCTGGCGGCCGTTCTTTACCTGATTGATTCTTTGTTCAAATATAAAGCAGGCCGGAAAGAAGTTCATCAGTAAAAAACTTTGCGGACATCTTTTCGTCAACGGACGATTGGACTTAGCGCAAAGAGTCGTCATGCGTTCGATCCGGCGAAGCCGTCATTTTTGCAATAAAGAAAAAAATCATAAAGATAAAAGTTTATCGATAAAAGAATATCGAAATGTTGACAGAGACGGACGTTCGTGATACCTTTTAGGATAAAGGAGAAAAAACAAATGAATAAAATCAGAGTAGTTCAGTACGGATGCGGCAAAATGGCCAAATACATTTTGCGTTATCTGCATGAAAAAGGCGCGGAGATCGTCGGTGCGATCGACGTGAATCCGGAGATCGTCGGAACGGATGTCGGCGATTTTGCCGGATTGGGCGTTAAAACGGGCGTCCTGATTTCCGATGACGCGGACAGGGTTTTGGACGAATGCGACGCGGATGTCGCGATCGTGACGCTGTTCAGTTTTATCGGCGATATTTACGAACATGTGGAGAAGTGCGTGAAACGGGGAATCAATGTCATCACGACTTGCGAAGAGGCGATCTATCCTTGGACCACGGCGGCGAAACTGACGAACAAACTCGACGCTCTGGCGAAAGAGAATAACTGCACGATCACCGGAAGCGGCATGCAGGATATCTTTTGGATCAATATGGTCGCATTGGTTGCCGGAGGCTGCCATACGATTCAAAAAATCAAGGGTGCCTATTCGTATAACGTCGACGAATACGGACTGGCTTTGGCCGAAGCGCACGGTTGCGATCTGACCAAAGAGGAATTTGAAAAAACACTGGCGCACCCGACCGAAGTAGTTCCTTCTTACGCCTGGAACGCGGCGGAAGCGATCGCGAATAAGTTGGGACTGACGATCAAATCGATCAAGCAGGAGAATGTCCCGTACATCATCGATAAGGACATATACAGTTCGACATTGGGCAAAGAGATCAAGGCGGGACGATGCATCGGCATGTCCGCGGTCGTGACCATCGAGACCTATCAAGGCATCGTCATCGAAGAAGAAACGATCGGCAAAGTCTACGGCCCGGACGACGGAGATATGTGCGACTGGTGGATCAAAGGCGAACCGGATACCGAATTCCATGTGGTGAAACCGGCGACGGTAGAGCATACCTGCGCGACGGTCGTCAATCGGATTCCGTCGCTTCTCGTCGCGCCGACGGGATACGTTACGGCGGATCAACTCGACGAAATCGGCTATCTGACCTATCCGATCGACTACGAGATTTAGGATGAAAAACCGGGAGAATGGATTCTTCCGGTTTTCTTTTGGCTTAAATGACGGCGTTTCTTTTCAGGAAGCGCTTTTTTCCAAGTAGCGGGACAGAAAGGCTTTCGTCCGTTCTTCTTTTGGATGAACGAAGAGATCTTTCGGGCTCCCCTGTTCGACGATATAGCCATTGTCCATGAAGATGACCCGATTCGATACGTTCCTGGCGAAATCCATTTCGTGCGTCACGACGACCATCGTCATGCCTTCCTGCGCCAGTTTTTTCATCACTTCGAGAACTTCGCCGACCATTTCCGGGTCGAGAGCGCTGGTCGGCTCGTCAAAAAGAAGGATATCCGGATTCATGCAAAGCGCCCGCGCGATTGCCACGCGTTGCTTCTGTCCGCCGGAAAGTTCATCGACGCGGGAATAGAGGCGATCCGCCATGCCGACTCTGGTCAGGTTGAAGACGGCTCTTTCTTTGGCTTCGCTGTCGGAAAGATGCAGGACTTTTTTCTGCGCGATCGTGCAGTTCCGTAAGACGTTGAGATGATTGAAAAGGTAGAAATTCTGAAAAACCATGCCGATTTTCGCGCGGATTTCGTTGAGATTCAAGGTTCGACGCATCTTTTCGATTTCGGCGTCTCTTTCTTCGACCAAAGCCTTTTTTTGCCTCTTATCCGCGCCTTTCATGCGTCTTTTATAAGCGGTCCGAAGGGCCTTGACGTCTTCGGAAAGCCGATTGTCGATGCGGCAGACGGATTCGCCGTTCCGGAAATCGATCCGACCGCCTCCGATGTCTTCGAGCCGGTTGATGCAACGGAGAAAAGTGGATTTTCCGCTTCCGGAAGAGCCGATGACGGCGATGACATCTCCCGGATAAACCGTGAGGGAAATATCTTTCAGGACTTCGTGATCCGAATAGGATTTTTGCAGATTCCGGATCGAAAGCAAAGGTTCATTCATGAGGAAACGGCCTCCTTGATCCGATGACGGAAGGGACGGACGAAGCCTTTTCGTCCGTTCAATCGGCGGGAAATCAATTTCAAGACGAGCGTGGCCAGAAGCGTCAGAATCAGGTAGATGATCGCGATGATGATGTAGCCCTCCACTTTGAAATAGTTTTTGTTGGTCGCGATCGAGACCGAAGCGTACAGTTCGGTTAGACCGATGACGTTCAGCACGCTGGAATCCTTGATATTGACGATGTATTCGTTGAGAATGGCCGGCAAGGCGTTTTTCAGTGCCTGCGGCATAACGATTCCGAACATCGTCTGAAAGTAGTTCATGCCGAGCGACCGACTGGCCTCTTCCTGACCGACGTCGACGCCGTTGAGTCCGGCGCGGACGATTTCCGACATATATGCGCCGGTATTGATCGTGATTACGAAGAGTCCGCAGATCATGTAACCGTTGAAAATCCAGCCCAGTTGAATGTCCGTCCAACTGAATCCCATCGAAGTGAAACCGAAGAAGATGATCATCGCCTGAACCATCATCGGCGTTCCGCGAAAGAAATTGACATAGATCGCCGACAGGGCGGAAACCGACCTTTTCAGGATTTTCAGAGGAAGGCGATCGTTTTTTCTGACCCGAAGATTTCTTGCCGGTGCGATCAGAATTCCGATGCCCAACCCGACGATGGTGCCGACGATGGCGAGAATCAAAGTGGCCGCGACGCCGTTTAAAAAGGTCGAAAAGTAGTTTTCCAGAAGAGAGACGATTTTATCCCAACTCGACATCATCGGTTCGCTCCGTTGACGATGGAATTGGCAACCGGTAATTCGGCGGTCATCGCGTCCGCCGAACCGGATTGGACGGCGATGGCGCAGGTGGAGAAAGTTTCCAGCGGGTTGAGATGCGTCACGCCGTATTCCTTTACCCAGTCTTCGATGACATCGTCGGTGATCGTGGACACCTGAGAGACGATTTTCGCACCCGAAAACGCGTTCAGCGAATCGGCGTCGGCGTATTTGGAATCCGCTTTGACGATCAGGACCAATTCGGAACGGTAGTATTCATCGGTGAAATCGATGGAAAGCCGCCGTTCTTCCGTATCGGTCATTCCGGCGATGACGGCGTTGACGGTTCCGCTTTGAAGAGCGGGAATCAGCGCTTCCCAGTCCATTTTCAGAACGCGGAGGTTGTAATTCAGCGCTTCCGCCAGCGCTTTCGCCATCGTCACGTCGTATCCGGCGGCGTATTGACCCTGCATACCGTTGATCGGATAGGTGTAGGCCGTCGGCGCGGTTTCCGTCCAGTTGAACGGCGCATAATCGCATTCCAGACCGACGGTCAGATAAGATCGGGAAGGATCGTTGTCTTCGCTTTGTCCGGAAACGGTCGTCGGATTTTCATCGGTCGACCGTTCGACCGCCTCGCTCATCCAGACGTTCCGGGTATCCGGAGAGATTTCTTTCAGCGCTTCGTTAATCTTTTCTTTCAGATCGCCGTCGCTTTTGCTGACGCCGATCGAAACGCCCAGTTCCTTTTCCGATTCGCCGAGAATCGACTGATCGAAATGAACGATTTTCAGTTTCGACGAACCGCCCGAGCAAGAAGCCGCGCCGAGCGTGAAAAGAGCCGAAAAGGCCAGAAGCAAAGGTGTTTTTAAATTCATTCTGTGTATCCTCCTCTTTAAGAAACAAAAAGATTGCATCTATTAATGCAACCCGTCGAAAGAATCAGATACATTAATAGCTCCTCTACAAAAAATTGTAGGAGTCTGTAATCTGTTATGGTTACAGCCCAACGACCTCAGATGCCTCTTCGGTGTTTCGGCAGACTATTCCTTTCGTTATCTTCACCGGATGCCTCCTCCGATAAGTACTGATAAAGTCTGCTCCTCTATTCAATCTTACAAGTCAGCATTATAACGCCTTTTTCCGAAAGTGCAACGGTTTTTCATAGATTGTGCGATTTTCATTCGCCGAAACGTTGATTTCTTCGTATCCGAAAGATAAGATGAGATCGAATAAAGGGGGAAGCGATGGAATTGGAAAAAGCGGTTTTCGAACGGAAGCAATGGGATTTCTCCCTTATGGAAAAATACGGATTCGTTCGGAAAGATGAAAAATACGTGTATGAGAAAACGATCCTGAACGGGGAATTCAAGACCGTCGTCGAAGTCGACGCTTCCGGGAAGGTTCAGGGTTCGATCGTCGATCTTTCTCTCGACGAAGAGTACGAAAACTGGAAGATCGCATCGGTCCGGGGAGAATTCGTCGGGAAAGTCCGCGAAGCGTATTCGACGATTCTCGAAGAGATCGCGGCAAACTGCATGCATCCGTCTTTTTTCGTTTCGGCGCAGGCGAATCGGGTTGCCGAATGGATTCTAAGAGAATACGGCGACCGTCCCGAATCCGTCTTCCGGAATGCGCCCGGACACGGCTTGTTCCGGCACCCGGAAAGCCAAAAATGGTACGGACTGATTCTGACGATCGATCTTGCCGCCCTGACGGGAACGAAGCGAAACGGCGAAATTCTCAATCTGAAAATCGATCCGGCGGAAAGCGGGACGATCCGGGAACGGAAGGGAATCTTTCCGGCTTACCACATGCATAAACAGAAATGGATATCGGTCGTTCTCGACGGATCGGTCGACGATGCGTTTCTTTTTCATCTGATCGCCACCAGCCGGCTTCTTGCCGCGAAAGGGGAAAATCGGTCGAAACGCTGATAAAAACGCATTCCCGACGAATACTAAAAATCGGGAGCAAAAAATGAAAATACTGTTTTACGGCGCAAAGAACTATGAGTGCAGGGCGTTTCAAAGCCGATTACCGCAGTACAACGGCATTGAAATCACTTTTGTGGAAGCCGAATTGGAAATCCATACGGCGGAAATGGCTTCGGGTTACGAAGCGGTCTGCCTTTTCGTTCATCATTCCGTCGATGATGGGATCGCCCGGATTCTGAAAAAGACCGGCGTCCGCCTGATTCTACTAAGGTGCGCCGGATTCAATCAGATCGATCTCTCTGCCTGTCAGAAAGAAGATCTTCTCATCATGCGCGTACCCGACTATTCGCCGGAAGCCATCGCGGAAATGGCGATGAGTCTGGCTCTGGCGGTCAACCGGAAAATTCACAAGGCCTATATCAAAGTGCGGGAAAACAATTTTTCTCTGGTCGGACTGACCGGCGTGAATTTCTTCGGAAAGACGGCCGGAATCGTCGGATTCGGCAGGATCGGTCAGGCGATGGCGCGCATCTGCCACGGATTCGGCATGAACGTGATCGCATACGACGCGTATCCGTCTAAAAAGGTAGCCTATGTGCGGAAAGTGACGGTAAGCGAATTGATGGAAATGTCCGATCTGATCTCTTTGCACTGCCCGTTGAATGCGGAAACGCATCATCTCATCGATGAACAAACCATCGCGCAGATGAAAGACGGAGTCATTCTGGTCAATACTTCGCGGGGCGGTCTGGTCAAAACCGACGATCTAATCAAGGGAATACGCGAAAAGAAATTTTTCGGCGTTGCGTTGGATGTGTATGAAGAAGAGAGCGAATTCGTCTTCGAGAATCGGGAAGAGAACATTCTGGCGCATTCCACGCCGGCGCGGCTTCTTTCGTTTCCCAACGTCATCGTCACTTCGCATCAGGCTTTTCTGACGGAAGAGGCGCTGGACGCGATCGCAAAGACGACGTTGGACAATGCGTTGAGTTACCTGAACCGGCGACCGATCGAAGCCCATATCGTCAAAAAATAAAATTTCCTCTTGACAAAGGGACTCAGAAGCAAAGATAATAGAACTACGAACGAACGTTCTCGGTTGCGGAGGAAAGAAGAATGAGCGAAAGAAATCGTGTCCAGGAAGAAAGAGTGTACCGGTACGTGGAAGAATATTGCGAAAGGTATCAGGGAAGCCCGAGCGTGGACGAAGTGGCGAAAGCGATCGGACGGTCGAAAAGCACGACGCACAAAGTGCTGAAAAGGCTGGAAGAGGAGAAAAGGCTGTACCGTAACGAAAAAGGAAACTACGTGAAAGAGAAAGAGACGTACGGAATCCGGAAGATCCCTCTGGTCGGAGTGATCGCCTGCGGAAAACCGATCTACGCGGAAGAGAACATCGAAAGTTATCTGCCCTTGCCGAGCGAGATGTTCGGAAGAGGGGAGTACTACGCGCTGAAAGCGAAGGGAGACTCGATGATCGGAGCGGGAATCGACGACGGGGATATCGTATTCGTCCGGAAGCAGGATTATGCGAAAGAGGGCGATATCGTCGTCGCGTTGATCGAAGACGAGGCGACGTTGAAGAGAATGAAGATCGGGAAAGACAAGAGAATCGTGCTGCACGCGGAAAATGATCGTTACGCAGATATCGAGACGGAAGAATTGCGGATACAGGGCGTAGCGGTGAAAGTGCTGAAAACGATCTGAGGAGAATGCAAAGATGAATTACAGTTATGCGAAAGGCATGGACAGGACGATACAGGAACTGGAAGAATACGGATTCGAGATCGAGAAAGAAGGAGAGAATTATCTTGTCTCGTTCGACGGAAGCCTGAGAAAGCAATGGGAGAAGTACGTAACGGAGCGGATCGGGACGAATGAATGGAACGAATACGTGAACGGCGAAGAGATCGTCTTCCTGTTCCGGACGGAAGAGGGAATGCGGAAGTACGTGGTGAAAAACGGGGAGAACGAAGAAGTGCTGCGCCTGTGCGAAAAGATGAGCCGACATCGTTACGATTCGCTTCTCGCGATGCTCAAGGCCAATCCCTTTTATCGCCTGATTCTGGCAAAATAAAGGAGGAAAGAAATGAAAGTATACGAAAAATGCCCGCAGTTGGAGAGCGAACGCTTTTTCCTGCGACTCGTCGAGGAGAAAGACGGAAGCGACCTGCTGGATGTCTATGGCGATAAGAACGCTTTGCCGTTTTTCAACAGCGACAACTGTCACGGGGATAATTTCTACTATCCGACGGAAGAGAAGATGTTGAATGCCATTCGCTTCTGGCTTTCTTCTTACCGGGAGCGGTGGTTTATTCGTTGGGCGATCGTCGATAAGGCAACGAGAAAGGCGATCGGAACAATCGAGATGTTTCATCGGGAATCCGACGACGCGTTCAATCATTCGGGCGTGCTCCGCCTCGACGTAGGGAGCCGTTACGAAAAGGAGAAGGATCTTTTCGACATTCTGGCTTTGATTGTGCCGCCGTCGTTCGATTGGTTCTCCTGTGCGGAAGTGATTACCAAAGCGCCGGTTTACGCGATCGAAAGAATTCGCGCGCTGTCGCGGTTTGGATTCGTCGAATCGGAGCGCCGCATGATCGGGACGCACGATCGCTATGTGTACAAAGACTATTGGACGATCGCCAAAGAAACGGCAATCAAAGGATAAGGGAGGAAATGGAAATGAATCGTTCGACATTGGAAGTTCTGAAAACGCGAAGGAGTATCCGCAAGTTCAAAGCGGAACCGGTTCCGGAGGAGGCACTCCGTCAGATCATCGAGGCAGGGCTGTATGCGCCGACGGGAAGAGGAAGTCAGAATCCGATCATCATCGCCGTTACCGATCCGGAAGTCCGTGCGGAAATCGCCCGGGCCAATGCCGAGGTCATGGGGAGAAGCGGCATCGATCCGTTTTACGGCGCGCCGGCGATCCTGATCGTTTTAAGCAAAAGAGACCGTTTGGCCAAATACGACGGCAGTTGCGTGATCAGCAATCTGATGAACGCGGCTTGGGCGCTCGGCATCGGCTCCTGCTGGATTCACCGGGCCGAAGAGGAGTTTGATTCGCCGTTTGGGAAGGAACTTCTCCGTTCTCTGCACATCGACGGCGATTACGAAGGAATCGGACACGTTGCTTTGGGCTATATCGACGGCGATCTTCCCGAAGCGAAGCCGCGAAAAGAAAACCGCGTGTTTTACATACGGTAAATATAGTTCACGGATACAGTATTTTTTTCGCGGTTTCCTTTTCATCAGGGGACCGCGTTTTTTATTGTCCGTTGGCTTTCGATGAGCAACGGATCAGACCGTAAAAGGCGATCGATCCCGCTGAATTTCCTAAAATGATCAATAGAATCGAACCGATGGCTTTTCCGTTCCAGGCGTTTGCCGCGGAAAAGTAAAACATATCCGCGACGCAGTGTTCAAATCCCGTGAGAATAAAGATGGCGACCGGAAGAAAAATCCCGATCGCTTTGATCAGAGGGTGAAAATCTCTCCGGGCGATTTCGACGGCGAGAAAAATCAGAATGCCGCAGAAAAAAGACAGAATCAGGAGATTGACCGGGGAAGAGGATAACTTGGTTTCGCTGAGCGCAAGAGCGTTCTGATAAATGACGTTCAGGCGACTATCGCAAGTATGCCCGAAATAAAAGAGGTAGCCGGTTCCGACCGAGCCGATCGCGTTGCCGATCAGGCAGATCAGAAGGTCGAGAAGGAAGGACGGCTTGTTTTCAAAAACGTAACCGATTTTCCCGGTATACAGGTAAAGTTTCAGGAAGATGACGACGAAGAGACCGAAGGCGAAGAGAAGCGACGCGCCGATCAGCGAACTTTCCTTTGCCGAAAGGAAGACAAGACCGCCGATGCTGATCAGAATTCCGGCGGTGACAGACGAGATGAAAACGGAAAAAAGTCTTTTCATAAGGGTACCTCGTTTCTATTCTATCAGCATCGACGCCGTTCGTTAAGTTTTTTCGTTTCCTTCTGCTTCGTAAGGCGAATAGTTTTTTTTCGCACTGCCATACTAGTGATGAAAAGGAGTGGATTATCATGAAACAGGAAAACGTTATGAATCACTTCGTCTCGGCAATTCAGATGGGCGAAGAGATATTCGGAATTTATCGGGAAAAGGCGGAGGATCAGAAACTCAAACTGATTCTGATCGATTTGATTGCGTCGTTCGGAACGCAGAAAGAAAACCTGATCAACGATTTGATCGCGGCGAACTTTACCATCGAGGACGGCCTTTCGATGTTGCAGAAAAATGCAATCGCGATGGAGCGCATGCGCGTCAAACTCATTCAGAACGATTACGATCTGGGGATCCGCATCATTGATGCGATGAGTTCGGCCATCAAAGGAGCCTTGAAGTACTATCGGAAGTGCGACGCGGAAATCCGCATTCGATTCCGCAAGTCGATCCGCGAGATCCTCGTCAACTACGAGAACATCATCGGCAAAATCAAAACCTATCTGATCAATCTGGATTAAGGATCTTGCCAAAGGCGGGCATCCGTGTTATTCTTGGTTGGGGTGATCGAAGTGAGAATCTGAAACCGATTCTTTTGAAAAAGGCAAATATCTTTCTGGACAGACGGGAGGATAGACTTATGCAAGAAATCAAAATCGGCAATTTGTCGTTGAGAATACGGAACGGAAAGGAAATCGTCCGCGATTTCACCGCCGTATTGCATGCCGGAGACAAATTGTTTATCATCGGCGAAGAGGGTAACGGCAAGACGACGTTGCTCAAATTTATTTACGATTCTCATTTGACCGAGCGTTACGCGGAAGGAACGAAGCGCATTCCGGATATTCGGATCGGATATCTGGAACAGCAGTTGGATCCGCTTTGGGAAAACCATACGGTGTTTGAATTTCTGTTCACGCACCGTTTATACGAAAACTTAGATTATGAATTTTATCGCGATTGGAAGAAAATCGAAAGCGTATTTGCTGCTTTTCAATTACAAGAATCCGAAATGGAGAACCGCCTGATCCGATCCTGTTCGGGCGGCGAAAAAGTCAAACTGCAATGGATCAAATTGTTGATACGGAAATACGATCTGCTTCTGCTCGATGAGCCGACCAACGATCTGGACGCGGAATCGGTGCAGAAAATGGAAAGAATTCTGTGCGACGAATCGACGCCGATGATCGTTGTTTCGCACGACGAGTCGCTGATCCGGAGCGCGGCGAATCAGATCCTGCATCTGGAACAGATCAAAGACAAGACGGAAATGCGTTTTACGTATTTCAAGGGCAGTTACGGCGCGTATCTGAGCCGGAGGTCGGCGGATTTTGCCCGTCAGAAAAGGGATCACGTCCGGACCAAAAGAGAAAAAGAAAGCCTGGCGGATCGCTTGTCAAGACAGCATCAGTTGGTCGAGAACGATCTCAACCGTGCGGTGAGAGACCCTGTACAGGGAAGACTGCTGGCGAAAAAAATGAAGAATATCAAGGCGCAGGAGAAACGTCTGGAAAAGATGGAAATCACGTCCCAACCGGATTTCGAGCAGGACATTTCCTTGTTTTTCGATGATGCCGTCGAACTGCACCCGAAGACGAAGATTCTCGATCTTCGCGGACAAACGCTTCAAATCGGCGACCGGGTGCTGATCGAAACGTACGACTTTTCTTTCAGCGGAAGGACGCACGTCGTCATCACCGGCGACAACGGCGCGGGCAAGACGACCTTATTGAAGGAACTGTACCGGCGAATCGACCGGACGCGTTTTCGCGTGCAGTATGTTCCGCAGAATTACGGCGAACTTCTTTCGGGGCAAATGTCGGTTCTGGATTACCTCAGCGAAGAACTTGTCGATTCTTCAAAGGAAACCCGGCGTCAGATCATGACGCTTCTAGGTTGCCTCCATTTTGAAGAAAAGGAAATGCGCGGCGCCTTATCCGATTTAAGCGGCGGTCAGAAAGTCAAGGTTCTGATCGCGCTGATCGCCCTGAAAAAAGCCGACGTGCTTGTTCTCGACGAGATCACGCGCAATCTGTCGCCGTTATCTGAACCGCGCGTCCGCGCGATCCTGAAAGATTTCAAAGGAGCGATTCTTTCCGTTTCGCACGATCGGAAATTCATCGAAGAGGTCGGCGAACAGGTTTACGCGATCCGAATGCGGAAACTCGTCCGTCTCCGGTGAAGCGGCGGACGAGGAATTTTTGAAATCGCATATTTCAAAACCGTCGGAAAAGGATTATAATAAAACTTAAATCGGAGGTATCTTATGAAAACGTTTGAATCAGAAGAGATGTATCTGGAAACGATCCTGATTTTACAGCAGAAGAATGCGGCGGTAAGGTCGATCGACATCGCGCGCGAATTGAATTATTCCCGGCCGAGCGTGTCCCGCGGCGTCAATCTTTTGCAGAAAAAAGGGTTCATCGCGATCGAAAAGAACGGGCTGATCCGCTTTACCGAAACGGGAAAAGCCAAGGCCGAATCGGTTTACGAGCGGCACAGAGTCATCACCGAACTTTTGGTTTCGACGGGCGCGGACAGGGAATTGGCCGAAGAAAACGCATGCCGGATCGAACACGTCATTTCCGAGGAGATGTTCGAGATACTGAAAAAATACGTGATCGAGAGAAAAGGAGAAGAATCATGTTAGGAAATTTTGTCTATTGCAATCCGACCCGATTGATTTTCGGCGAGAACGCGTTGAACGGGTTGACCGCCGAATTAAAAAAATACGATCCGAAAGTGCTTTTGATTTACGGAGGGAGATCGATCAAACGGATCGGTCTTTACGATCAGGTGATCCGGATTCTGAAAGACGCCGGAAAAGAGGTCGTGGAAGATTCCGGCGTGATGCCGATCCGACGGTCGAAAAACTCTATGAGGGCGCCGGTTTGGCGCGGGAAAACGGCGTCGATCTGATTCTGGCCGTCGGCGGAGGTTCCGTGATCGATTATGCCAAAGCCGTCTCGGTTTCCGCGTACTGCCGGGAAGACCCGTGGGAAAAGTACTATCTGAAAGGCGAAGAGCCGGAAGAGAGAATTCTCCCGGTCGGTTGTATTCTGACGATGGTCGGCACCGGAAGCGAAATGAACGGCGGCGCGGTGATCACCAACCCGAAGACGAAGCAGAAAATCGGACACGTTTTCAACGAAGAAGTGTTTCCGAAATTCGCCATTCTGAATCCGACCTATACGTTCTCCGTTCCCGAGTATCAGATGGTCGCGGGAATTTTCGACATTCTGTCGCACATCATGGAACAGTACTTTTCCGGCGAAGACGACAATACGTCCGACTATCTGATGGAAGGACTGATGAATTCGTTGATTCACAGTTCCCGGATCGCGCTTGCGGACCCGAAAAATTACGAAGCCAGAAGCAACCTGATGTGGATCGCCACGTGGGCATTGAACACGCTCGTCGCGAAGGGAAAGACGACGGACTGGCAGGTACATATGATCGGGCAGGCGATCGGCGGGTTCACCGACGCCACGCACGGAATGACGCTTTCGGCCGTCTCGTTAGCCTATTACCGTACGATTCTCGACGCGGGTCTTCCGAAATTCCGCCGCTTTGCCGTCAACGTCTGGAAGGTGGACGATCAGGGAAAAACCGATCGGGAAGTCGCGCTGGAAGGACTTTCGCGCATGGAAGCGTGGATGAAATCGATGAAACTGGCGATGAAGATCACCGATCTGGGCGTAACCCGCGAGATGATTCCGGAAATCAGCCGCGCGGTGCTTCCTTCTTCCGGAGGATATCATCAACTGAATGTCCGGGAAATCGAGCGGATTCTGGAAGACAGCCTGTGATTTTAACTTCGTTTAAGGTGAAAAAGCGTAAAATAGAGACGAGGTGAGCGTTTTGCGGATTCTGATTGCCGACGATGAAAAGGAAATGGTCAACGCGTTGAAGGTTCTTCTTCAACACCAGAATTATTCGGTCGACGGAGTCTACGACGGTCAGTCCGCTTTGGATTATATCCGCTCGGGGATTTACGATGCGGTCATTCTGGATATCATGATGCCGAAAATCGACGGCATCACCGTTTTGAAAACGATCCGGAAAGAGAAGATCACGACGCCGATCCTCCTTTTAAGCGCGAAAGGGCAGATGGAAGACCGCGTCGTCGGTCTGGATTCCGGCGCGGACGATTATCTGGTCAAACCTTTCTTCATGAAAGAATTGCTGGCCCGGATCCGCGCGCTGACGAGAAGAAAACCGTTGCTCAACGACAGCGTTCTCGAATTCAGGGACCTGAAACTGGATCGGTACAATCTGGTTTTGTCCTGCAAAGACAAAGAGATCGCTTTGAACAATAAAGAATTTCAGATTCTGGAAATGCTGATGGAATCTTCGCAGGCGATCGGCATCGAATACTTTATGGAAAAAATCTGGGGATACGATTCGGATTCCGATTACAACGTCGTCTGGGTGAACATCTCCAATCTAAGGCGGAAACTGGCCTCCGTCGGTTCAGACGTCTCGATCAAATCGCTCCGCAACATCGGTTATCTTCTGGAGGAAAAGAAATGATCAAAAAGTTGCGGAGAAAATTCATGCGCATCGCCATGCTCAGCGTCTCTTTGGTCCTTTTTTTCGTCATTCTGGCGATCAACGTTCTCAATTATCAGGGAAGCATGGACAATCTGAACCGGACGATGAACACATTGATCGCCAACGAAGGGGTCTTTCATCGGGAAGAGTTCGACGATCTGCATTCGGATCGACCGGATATCGCTTTTTCTCCGCGCTTTTTCACGGTGACGTTTCGCGCGGAAGGAGACAGCCTTACTTTCCTTTCCGTCCGGCTGGAAGAGTTTGACGAACTGACTGTTTCGGAAGCCGTTTCGATCGTCGCTTCTCTGGCGGAAGAGAAGCAGCGCAAAGGTTTTTACGATAAACTGATGTACCGCGCCGAAACCTTGAAAGGCGGAGAAACGCTGTACGTCTTTCTCGATGCATCGATTCAGATCGACCAGTTTTTTCAGTATCTTCTCATCAGCGTTCTGGTGGCTCTTTCGAGCCTGTTCATCGTCTTCGTGCTGATTTGGGCGTTGTCGAAGAGAATGATCCGTCCCTTTGAAGAAAACTATCGTCGGCAGAAGCGCTTCATCACCGACGCCGGGCATGAAATCAAAACGCCCTTGACCATCATCGGCGCGGACGTCGAAGTGATCGAACTGGAAAACGGCGCGTCGGAATGGACGGAGAGTTTAAAAAATCAGGTCGTCCGCCTGCATACGATGACGAAGAAACTGATCTATCTGGCGAAAATGGACGAGGTCGTTTCCGTGCCGGAAGTCCGCTTTTCGATTTCGGCCGCGTTGAATGAAATCGTCAACTCGTTTTCGCCGCGGATTCTCAACGAAAACCGGAAAGTCGAGACCGACATCGAGGAAAACGTCGATTTTGTGGGCGATGAAAATTCGATCAAGGAACTGTTTTCAATCCTGATCGACAATGCGATCAAGTATTCCGACCCCGCGTCGACGATTTCCGTTCGCCTTTACCGCGACAGGAATCTGATTCTGCTGTTTGAGAATCAGGCGGAAAACATCAAAAAGGGAAATTATGCCGCGCTTTTTGAAAGATTTTATCGGCTCGACGCCACGCGGAATTCCGCGACCGGCGGTAGCGGGATCGGTTTGAGCATCGCCGAAAGCATCGTTGCGATGCACAAGGGGCAGATCGAGGCTTTTTCCGAAAAAGACGGGTCTATCGTTTTTAAAATCACGTTCAGGGAAGGAAAGAAACTTCGATTTTAACTTGAATTAAGTTTCGGTGCGTACTATTTTGTTATAAGGAGCCGAAAACCATGAAAAAATACTGTTTACTCTTTTCGCTGATCGCGGGCGTTCTCGTCGGGTGTGCCGGCAGTCTGACAAGACCGTCGGAATCTTTTGATTCCGTTTCCATCGGAAATGCCGATTCGCTCAGTCTGGCGATTTCTTCCTTGGAAGTCCCTTCTTTCGACAGCAGTCATCTTCCGGAGGATCAGACCTTTTCGATCGTCGCGTCGGGCGGAGGAAGTTACGAATACATCGAAGAGAAGAATACTTTCGTGCTGACGAGCGCCGGCGAATACGATTGCTACGGCGATTTGAGCGACGGACAGATCCGCGTTTCGGCGGGGGACGAAGATGAAGTCGTTCTCAATCTCAACGGCTGTTCGCTTTCCTGTTCGTTCGATTCGCCGATCTACATCGAAAGCGCGGATCAGGTCGATCTTTCATCGAAAAAAGACACGGAGAATTACATTTACGATTTACGGGGCGCGGATTTCAACGATGACGCTTCCGGAAGTGGCGCGATCTTCGCCGACAGCGATCTCAAACTGAAAGGCAACGGATCGTTGGAAATCCAGACGGCTTACAATAACGGGGTTCACACGAAAAAGGATTTGGAGATCAAAAATGTGGAACTGTCGGTGAAGGCCTACAACAATGCGATCAAGGGAAACGATTCGGTCGCGATCGAATCGGGGAGAATCGTTGCGATTTCGACCGGCGGCGACGCGGTGAAAACCACTTCGACGGATTTCAACAAAAAGAACGAACAGCGCGGATCCGTCCGGATTTCGGGCGGCGAAGTGAACCTCTACGCGATGTGCGACGGCATCGACGCGTCTTCGGACGTCGTCATTTCTTCGGAAGCGGTCGTCCGCATCTTCACCGATTCGTATTCGGAGTATTCCGAGGAAGTGAAAGAATCTTCTTCGTCGACGATGTATCTCCGCCTGTCTTCTTCGGTGTACCGTTCGTCGTATGCGTACAGCGCGTATTTTTACAACACCGACGGAACGTACTGCTGGAAAGAGGCTTCCTATTACGGCGCGTATTCCGCGTTTGAAGACAATCCGGGCCGGCCGGGATTCGGGTTCGGCGGCGGAAACACCACGTACTATTACTATACGCTTTCCCGACCGTCGGGGTATACCAACGTCCGTTTTTACGCGTATAATTCTTCTCAGACTCCCGGACAAAGCGAGAATTATCAGGCCGTCAGCCAATCCTATTCGACGCTTTCTTCGGACAAAGACACCTACATCGTGTCTTCCGTGTCGAACGGAACACTCGTCTCTTCGGGATGGACTTCTTTCCATACTTCCTCAGGCAACAGTGGTGTGGCTTATTCCTGCAAAGGGATCAAGGCCGGCAACGAAATCACCGTTTCGGGCGGGGACGTCGCGATTTATTCCGGCGACGACGGAATGCATGCGAATTTCGACGAAGTGATGGAATCGACGGGCGAGAAAGGAAAAGGGAACATCTCCCTCAGCGGCGGAACGGTGAAAATCGCTTCCAAAGACGACGGCATTCACGCCGATCAGGATCTTTCGATTTCCGACGGAACTCTTGAAATCCTCACCTCGTACGAAGGCGTGGAAGCGAATCGGATTTACATCTCGGGCGGAACGATCGACATTTCCGCTACGGACGACGGTCTCAATGCCAACAGCAAGGGAAATTACGCCGCGTATATCGAGATTTCCGGCGGACGGCTGGAAGTCGGCGTTCCTTCGGGCGATACCGATACGATCGATTCCAACGGAACGATCCTCATTTCCGGCGGCATCGTCATCGCCAAAAACGGACAGACATCGGGAACCAGCATGACCGGAGGGACTTTCGACACTGAAAACGGTCTCAGCGTAACCGGCGGCACGGTCATCGCCGTAGGTTGTACGCAGGATACGATCCGAAACGCCTATACGAATACTTCCGCGAATCTGAGTTCCGGCGATTACGCGTTGACGAAAGACGGCGAAACCCTTGTTTCCTTCACGTTAGACAGCGCCTATCGCGGATATATGATCTACGACGCATCGTTCGGCGCCTCTTCCGCATATACCCTTTATCGCGGAACGCCTTCCGTCGTCGAATTCACCCGGTGAGGAGAAAAAGATGAATCTTCACGTTTTCAAAAGGACCGAATACAAATATCTTCTGCGTCCGGAGCAATACGAAGAAATTCTGCCGTTGATCGAGGCGCATCTGGAACAGGACCGTTTTTCCGGATCGACGATTCAGAGCCTCTATTACGATACAGAGAGCCGTCTTTTGATCCGGCGCTCGATCGAAAAGCCGGAATACAAGGAAAAATTGCGTTTGCGGAGTTACGGTCCGGTTCGCCCCGACGATCTCGTTTTTCTCGAAATCAAGAAAAAATATCAGGGCATCGTCTACAAACGGCGGATCGAACTGAGCGAGCGGGAAGCCGTTTCGTTTC
>UMKG01062664.1_pt1 | contig 76106 bp, 62 predicted proteins | sample 1966261 | NCBI WGS metagenome assembly UMKG01 (sample SAMEA4836169, study PRJEB28245) | human gut metagenome | biome: gut microbiome; material: fecal sample | place: Denmark | collected 2008 | reverse complement strand
ACATACGATCTGTAATATTTATCTGTTCCCTTGTTGGGATAGAGATCTGACATTTCCAGAACCTCTACCTTTGGGTGTCTCTGCATGATTTTTTTGAACCATGTAATATCATTTTTTGTTCCCATCAACCGAATCTTTAACATCAATCATTTCCTCCAAACATCGCATACAAGTTTTTATTGTATGTGGCATACTCCGGATACCGAATCTGTATTGCCTGCCAGAAATATGGTGCATAGCAACAGCAGAACAAATCCTCTACTGAATATCTCCGGCACTCATCCACCTGCTCATCTGTGTCCTGTTCATCATCCACGCTCGGTGTACCATTGCAATACAGATTAAATGCCATTCTGACAACCTTTGCACTTCCACTGGTCTGCCAGCCTTCATGCAGGCACTCCGGTTTTACACATCCAGTCTTGAAATTATAAATTCTATCCACATTTCTTCGTGTATCTTCGTTCATTCCAATGCAATAGCAAAGTGCCTTGTGATATACATCTGCTTCTCTAACTTTCTGAATTTTTTCATAGTAGAATTTCTCATGTGCTTCACTGATAAAGTTAATATTTTCTTTTTCTGCTCCTAACGCTGTACTGTTCATACTGACTTCCTCCATTTTCTTATTTTGTTCCGTTGACCATAACAAAAAAGGACATTCCTCTAAAATTTCTTTTAGAAAAATGTCCTTATAGTACAAAATATGAACTTGAACTGACTCGATTTTAATTTAAAATCGTTTGTTTTAACCCTTTAAGATAGGTTATTTTGTCGTACTCCTGTCGTACCATACAAGTTGGAAGTCCGCAAACCCTTGATTTTATTGGTCTTTTTTATCCAATGACTTCATTGTCGGGAACAATAACACATCTCTAATCGCAGGTGAATCTGTTAATAACATCACAAGTCTGTCTATTCCGTATCCAATACCGCCTGTTGGAGGCATACCGATTTCAAGAGCATTTAAGAAGTCCTCATCTGTGTGGTTAGCTTCTTCATCACCGGCATCTGCGGCAGCATCCTGAAGTTTGAATCTCTCTCTCTGGTCAATAGGATCATTTAATTCTGAATATGCGTTACACATTTCCCATGTGTTGATAAATAATTCGAAACGCTCAACTTTCTCTGGATCGTCAGGTTTCATCTTAGTAAGTGGTGAAATTGCGATTGGATGATCCATAATAAATGTTGGCTGAATTAAGTTCTTTTCACAGAATTCCTCGAAGAATAAATTGATGATATCACCTTTCGTATGGCGTTCCTCATATTCGATATGATTTTCATCAGCAATCTTCTTAGCTTCTTCATCTGTCTTAACTGTATCAAAATCAATTCCTGTATATTTCTTAATTGCATCATTCATTGTAAGACGTTCAAATGGCTTGCCAAGGTCGATTTCAATTCCGTTATATGTTATCTTTGTTGTTCCGCAGACTTTTTCTGCAAGATAACGGAACATACTCTCTGTAAGTTCCATCATTCCGTTGTAATCTGTATATGCCTGATATAATTCCATAAGTGTAAACTCTGGGTTATGTCTTGTATCTACACCCTCGTTACGGAATACTCTGCCGATTTCATATACTCTTTCTAAGCCACCGACAATAAGTCTCTTTAAATATAATTCAAGAGATATACGAAGTTTTACATCTTCGTCTAATGCATTATAATGTGTCTCGAAAGGTCTGGCTGCTGCACCACCTGCATTCGACACAAGCATAGGTGTCTCAACCTCCATAAAGTCTCTTGTATCTAAGAAATTACGGATTTCCTTAATGATTTTCGAACGCTTAATAAATGTCTCCTTTACCTCAGGATTCATAATTAAGTCTGTATATCTCTGTCTATATCTTAAGTCTGTATTAGTCATTCCATGATATTTCTCTGGAAGAATCTGAAGACTCTTTGATAACATTGTGATATTTGATGCGTGAATTGATATTTCGCCTGTCTTAGTTCTAAATAAGAAACCCTCTACACCAAAGATATCACCGATATCTGATTTCTTAAAATCTGCATATTTATCTTCGCCAACAGAATCTTTGGCAACGTATACCTGTATATTGCCTTTCAGGTCCTGAATATTACAAAATGACGCTTTACCCATTACACGTTTGAACATCATTCGTCCGGCTATTGAGACATTAATAGGAGCTGCATCCATAATAGCTCTTCTCTCGTTGTAATCCTGATTGATTGCATCTCTTGCCTGCTGCTCGTCAAGACCATCAACGTTTACTTTCTCTCTTCCGGCTAAAATCTCTGTTTCATGAGCTTCGTATTCTGCCTTAGCATCTAAGGTATGACATGTTACGTCATATTTTGTTATCTCAAATGGATTCTTGCCATTTGCCTGTAAATCCGCTAATTTCTCTCTTCTGACTTTTAATAACTGGTTGATGTCCTGTTCTTGTGTGTTATTCTTTTGTTGTGCCACAACTTCCACTCCTTCTATCTCATCTCATTTCTACTATTCTTCTACATTTCTCTGGATATCAAGAATCTCGTATTGTGAAATTCCTGCCTGTGTTTCAACATCTACTATTTCTCCGACCTTACAGCCAATTAATGCCTTACCTAATGGTGATTCATTAGAAATCTTATTATTAAGACTATCTGCTTCTGTTGAACCTACAAGATTAAATTCTAATTCTTCGTCATATTCTATATCAAATAATTTGACTTTACAACCTACGTTGATTTTCTCTAAGTCGATTTCGTCTTCGTCTACAACTTCAGCATTCTTAAGAATCTTCTCGATTTCTTCGATTCTCTTCTCGATGTGTCCCTGCTCCTCTTTGGCAGCATCATATTCTGCATTTTCTGATAAGTCGCCCTGTTCTCTTGCTTCTTTAATCTTGTCAGCAATTTCTTTTCTTCTGACAACTTTTAAATTCTCAAGTTCACTTTCTAATTTTTTTAATCCTGAATAAGTTAATATATTTTTTTTATCTGACATTTTTCCGCGCCCTTCCTGAACAATTTCATATACTAAACAAGGATTATATCCTAAACATTTGCCAATGTCAAGGTCGTGTCCTTGTATTATATTTACAACATATTTCTACTTTAATTACTGCTTTTACATATCATATAAATATATTGATATGTCATATATTTTAGTTAATTTACTAATTTTACATATTACATTAGTTTTGTTAACACATTTACAATTATATTTATAAACTATCTGCCATATCTAAATAAATTTATCAATCAGCTCTGCTAATTCATCATAACTTTCTGTCTGGTTTACCATATTTCTTATATTAGATGAATGTGGCATACCGGTTGTATACCATGCTACATGTTTTCGCATTTCACGAATTCCCGTATATTCGCCTTTATATTTAATAAGAAGTCCTGCATGTCTCAAAATCATTTTCTTGACTTCCTGTCTGTCAGGTGGTTCATTGATTACGCCTTTTTCAAAATAATCGGCTATATCTCTGAATATCCATGGATTACCTCTTGCGGCTCTTCCAATCATTATTCCGTCACAGCCTGTTTCCTCATAGATTCTCTTTGCATCTTCTATGCCTCTTATATCACCATTTCCGATTACAGGAATACTTACATTTTGCTTTACATCAGCTATAACTTTATAGTCTGCATTTCCTGAATAATACTGTTCTCTGGTTCTTCCATGAACAGCTATTGCAGACACTCCACAACTTTCCGCTACTTTTGCAATCTCCACCGCATTTACATTCTGCTCATCAAAGCCTTTTCGAATCTTGATGGTTACAGGTCTGTCTACTTTCGATACAATGTTTGTAAGTATTTCTTCGACCAACTTTGGATTCTTCATAAGCGCACTGCCCTCATGATTATTAACAATCTTAGGAACGGGACATCCCATATTTATATCTATTATGTCAAATGTCCTCTCTTCACAGAGTTTTCTTGCCATATTGCCCATTATCTCTGGATCTGAACCAAATAATTGTACTGCTATCGGATTCTCTGATTCATTGGTTTCTAACAAAGGCTCAGTGTTTTTATTCTTATATAAAATAGCTTTTGCACTGACCATTTCCGTATACAGAAGTCCGCAGCCCATCTCTTTACAAAGTATTCTATACGGTAAATCTGTTACACCCGCCATAGGAGCAAGTGCTATATTGTTTTTAATTTCAACATTTCCTATCTTCATCTGTAAATTACCTATGAAATACCCTTGACTCTGTTATAAATGAGGCGAAGACCCTTAAGTGTAAGGTTACTGTCATAAATATCAATTTTATCGGTTGAATCTGCAATGATTTTACCAAGTCCACCTGTCGCTACTACTTTGATTCTATCGTTATCTGTTTCTTCTTTAATCTTATCGATTATATATTCTGTCTGACCAATGTATCCATATACAAGTCCTGCCTGCATACTTGAAATAGTATCTTTAGCAAGTATTGAATCTGGTTTTCTGATATCTATTGTTGGTAATTTTGCTGTATCTTCCCACAATGCCTTTGCACATATCTTAATTCCCGGTGATGTAATACCTGCTGCAAATGCACCATCTTCGGTTATATAATCGTATGTTGTTGCTGTTCCGAAATCTATAACGATAACAGGTCCGCCATACAATTCATATCCGCCTACTGCATCTACGATTCTGTCTGCACCTATCTCCGGTGCATTTCCGGTTACAAGTTTAATTCCTGTCTTTATGCCCGGGCCTACAATAATTGGCTTTTTGTTAAGATATTTCACCACTGTATTTTCAAATGAATGCATTACATCCGGAACAACTGATGATATAATTACATCTTTAATTCTGCTAGTTTCAATCTTTCTACTGTTCAGAAGATTTGTGATTAATATTCCGAATTCATCTGAGGTTCTCTGTATCTTTGTAGTTATTCTGAATGTTGCTGTTATATCTTCATTTTCAAATACTCCCAGTGTTATGTTTGTATTTCCTATGTCTACAACTAATAGCATCTTATTTCTCCATTTCATGATTATTCACATTCGCCTAACACGAATATCTTGTAGAATGTCTCTAGTGATTCTAACAAATCTCTTTTCTCTGTCTGCAACTGTTTAATCTTTAAACCACAGCCTATATCATCAAAAGTAACATCATAATCATCACACATTACTTTGAATTCTAATGTTCCATCCTCTGTAAATTCCAGAGTAATAATTCCTCCGATGTCCTCTGTAAATAATACGCACATTATCTTCAGTTCATCTTTAATACTATCCGGCAATTTATCAAAATCAGAATTAAAATAATATTTCTGCTCATATGAGTTTGCTCCACAAAGCACCGTATTTTCTCCCATATTCAAAAGTCCTTCCACATTTACTTATTTAGTTATATGTTCTATCGCCACAATGCAATAAAACTGATTATCATCATTGCCAATAGGAATATTCCTGCTATGAATAACGCAATGGTTTTAGCAATCTCTCTTCGCTGGTAATATTTTACTCCCATACATAGATTAAGTATTGATGTGAATAAAAATTCTAACGTAAATGCTTTCTCGTATTTAGTCTGGTCAATAAAGATTACTATTGCAGCAATTATAGCTCCGATTCCCATAAAGATATTAATTGTATCATATATTCCTGACGAGTGCAGGTTTCGTCTTCGTCTGTCACTTTTCGAACTATCCTTTTTCATCTTTACCTCCTTTTACCTCACATATTCTAATATGTACTTGGTTTAAGAGTTGCTGCCATTATTGCCTTGATTGAATGCATTCTGTTCTCTGCTTCATCAAATACTACAGACTGCGGTGATTCAAACACTTCGTCTGTTACTTCCATTTCTTTTATACCGAATTTCTCATATATTTCCTTGCCGATTTTAGTCTTAAGGTCATGAAAAGCTGGGAGACAATGCATAAATATTGCTGTATCTTTTGCATTTGACATAGCATTTTTATTAACCTGATATGGCATTAATGCATTAATTCTCTCTTCCCATACGCTTTCGTCCTCGCCCATTGATACCCATACATCAGTATAGATAATGTCGGCATCTTTTGTTCCTTCTTCTACACTTTCAGTAAGCACAATGCTTCCGCCTGATTCTTTAGCATATTCTTTACAGATTGCAACTAATTCTGCATCCGGGAAATATTCCTTGGCTGTACAGGCTACGAAATCTAAACCTAATTTAGAGCAGGCTATCATAAGTGAATTACCCATATTGTATCTTGCATCACCCATATATACGAATTTTAATCCGGCTAATTTACCGAATTTCTCTTTAATTGTTAACATATCAGCTATCATCTGTGTTGGATGGTATTCATTAGTAAGACCATTCCATACAGGAACTCCTGCATATTTAGCAAGTTCTTCTACTATATCCTGTCCAAAACCTCTGTATTCAATACCATCAAACATTCTTCCAAGAACTCTTGCAGTATCTGGAATACTTTCTTTCTTACCAATCTGTGAACCTGCCGGATCAAGATATGTTGTTCCCATACCAAGGTCATGTGCAGCTACTTCAAATGAACAGCGTGTTCGTGTACTTGTCTTTTCAAATATTAATGCTACATTCTGACCTCTGTAATTATCTACTCTTAATCCCTTTTTCTTCTTCTCCTTAAGTTCTGATGACAAATCTATAAGATATTCTATCTCTTCTTTCGAAAAGTCACGTAATGTCAAGAAATTTCTTCCCTGTAAATCTATTTTCTTCATCTTATTCTCCATTCTGCAAATGCATTATATTAAAGCTTCTTATGTGGCATCTGCGACACGTAATATATATTTATATTCATTTACTAATAATACTTAATTTTTTCTAATAAGTCAAATAGCAAGACTCATCTATTTACAGAAAATATTAAATATTTTCATTCAATAGTTAAGTCCTGCTATTATAAATAATATCAATTAGTGTTTTGATACCTTAACACTATGAATAATTTATTTCTGATTACTGGTCTTTAACAACTTCTGAAATTGCCTTGATGCTTCCTGCTAAGCCCTGAATCTCTGATGGAATAATAATCTTTGTAGCTTTTCCATCTGCTGCTTTAGCAAATGCTTCTAAACTCTTAATCTGTAATACCGATGCATCTGCACCTGCCTCTTTAATAGCTCTGATACCATCTGCATTAGCATTTTGTACAGCTTTAATAGCTTCTGCCTGACCTTCTGCTTCACGAATTGTAGCTTCCTTCTTAGCTTCTGCTCTAAGTATAGCTGCTTCTTTCTCAGCTTCCGCTGCAAGAATCATTTCTGATTTCTTACCTTCTGCAACAAGAATTGTAGATGTCTTCTCACCTTCTGCTCTAAGAATTGCTTCTCTTCTTTCACGTTCAGCCTTCATCTGTTTCTCCATTGCATCCTGAATAGCTGCCGGTGGAATAATGTTCTTAAGCTCTACTCGTTTAACTTTAATACCCCAAGGGTCTGTTGCAACGTCTAATGATACTCTCATCTTATCATTAATTGTCTCTCTTGATGTAAGTGTCTGGTCAAGTTCGAGATCACCAATGATATTTCTAAGTGTTGTTGCTGTAAGATTTTCAATAGCCATAATTGGATTCTCAACACCGTATGCGAAACACTTAGGGTCTGTTATCTGATAGAATACAACTGTATCAATTCTCATTGTTACGTTATCTTTCGTGATAACAGGCTGTGGTGCGAAATCAACTACCTGCTCTTTTAATACTACTCTTCTTGCAATGTTATCAATGATTGGCACTTTGAAATGTAAACCTACTGACCATGTACATTTATATCCACCTAATCTTTCAATTACAAATGCCTGTGTCTGTGGAACGACTTTAACACATGAAATAATAAGTACAAGAATTACTATTATTATAATGGCAAATATCCATCCACCTATGCTGCCTGCTGCTAAAATTACTGAATTCATATTCTTCCTCCATTCATATTTTGTTTTGTATGATTCAGATATTTAATATCTAAATCACATTTAACCTGATTGTAATATGCTTATACAATCTTATATGTTATATCGATTTTTTAACAATCAACTTAACACCATTTACTTCTACTACCTTAACGCTCTCTCCTTCTTTAATCATTTCACCATCAACTGATTTAGCTAACCATATTTCTCCCTCTATCTTAGCCTCACCGATATTATTCTCATCAATAATAGGCTTAGTAATTACTGCTGTCTTTCCTATCAGTTCATCTACATTCGTCTTTAAGGTATTCTTCCTAAGGTATTTTACCGCTATTGGTCTTGTAAGTACTAATGTTATAAATGATACAATTATAAATAACATTACCTGTACAATAACTTCTGCACCTGCTAATGCTGCAATTATTGCTGCGACTGCACCAATTGCAAACCATATGGTTGTAAGACCTAATGTAAAGATTTCAATTACCAGCAAAACAAGAAAAATAATCAGCCAATATATTGCTTCCATATCTTCACCCTTGATTTTAATCCTTTCCTGAAAATCTTTGTTAATGTATCTTTGTTAATAATAATCTATTTTCAATTATTTTACAAGTGATAATGCTTTTTATAGTCTTTTCTAACGTATGATATTATGCACGTTAGAAGATGCTAAAAATTCGCACATATATAATAGAATCAAATCATCTGTATCAAGCAAATTTGCATATATAAATATCGAAACTTTTGTAATAATTGCTAATTTGTAGATATCTTTTTCGGCTCTTTTGATTATTTGAGTTCATTCAATGCCATACACTTAAAACGAGATGTCCGTCTATGACACACACTTGATTTATGACGTATCGTGTGCAAGTTAATGCCGTCTGATGCAAAAGTGCGGTGCAGTAAATCACTGTTTGAACAAAGTGAGTTTGATTTACTGCACCGTAATAATCTTTGCAGAGGATGGCATTTACTTGCACTAGATTAAGGAATTATGAAAGTGTGTGTCATCGACGTACATCTCGTCGTAAGTGTATGTCTGTTGAATGTACACAAAACTTGAGCCGATAAAAGATATCTTACAAATTTACGCAATTCTTACAAGGTGTTTCGATATTTATATCTGTCAAATTTACTTTAACAGATGAATATTGGCTACAATATATGTGCGAATTTTTAGTTATCTACTATATTATTAGTTATAGAATACCTGGTTACCAATAATTGAATAGTTGTTATAATTGCTGTAATTAGCGCCACCGCATGAACGGAAGCTCGAATAATTAGGAACATTATTTGTTCCTGAAAGTGCATCTTTAGCTGCAGTAATTGATTCACTGTTAGGTCCTGCTGCCATTACTGATGCAAGTCTTCCACTTGCTGCAACGCTGAACTGTCCAGGTGCGTATATAACAGCTGACATTGTGCTTCCATATGCACCACCATTTAAACGGTTAAGTACAACATTTGCAACTGCTAATTTTCCCTCATATGGTTCATATCCTGCTTCTGCACATACTAAACATGCTAATAAATACACATCATTTTCTGATACGTTATAAGCTGAAGTCTGAACTGTCTCTACGAATTTGCTTGCTGAAGCAATTTTCTTTTCCTCTGCTTTAGCCTCTTCTTCTTTTCTCTTAGCCTCGGCTTCTTTAGCAGCTTTCTCTTCCTCTTCTCTTCTAATCTGTTCAAGTTCTTCTTCTCTTGAAACTGCCTGACCTATTACTAATTCTACTTTTGCATAATCTGTTGAAACATATCCGATTTCACCATCATAATTGATTTCTAACCAGTCATCTGTAATCTTTGTACATCTATATACATCGTTCTGTTCTGCAAGTCCCCATACACCTGCTTCTGTACTTGGTAACTTTCTGATTCTTATTGAATCTTCTAATACAGTAACTTTCCATGTACCAACTTCATTTGCCTTATATTCTGCATCTGCATCAAATAATATATATGCTGTAGCTACATATCCCTCAACACTTCCCGAACTAATCTTAGTCCATTCTTCGCCTCTTTCTAAAACAGTTCCACCTGCACCCGCATATAATTTACCAACCACGTCACTGTTCTCATCAGCGGCTGCTCTTATATTAAGGTACTCATCTACATTAACCATAAACTTGCCTGCAAATGCTGATGTAGGCTGTTCCTGTGTGGCAGGTTCTGTCTCTGCTTCAGTCTGAACTTCCGTTGGTGCTTCTGTCTCTTCTGTCGCTTTAACAATTTCTGTCTCTGCCGGCATAACGTTAGCTACTTCGTCAATCAACATATCTGTTGATTCTACTTCTTCTACTATTGCTGCCTTATTTCCACTATCTTTTCTTGTAGTAACTTCTGCCGCGCCAACTACCAGCATACCTGACATAGCCATTACTGCTGCCGATGTAGCAACTGTTGTCATTCTACTTTTAAGTCTCATGAAAACCTCCAATAATTACAATTGTTATTCATATTTGTTACAAAATTGTTACGTTTTGTTACGAAAGTATTCTAACAGAGATTCATTTATTTGTCAAGTTTTTGGAAAAGCCTCGACTTTAAGGCACTTTTACAATATGTTTTTTTACTTTCTTTGTATATTTAGTATAATTTTGACACAATTCGCTAATATGTTTTTGTAATTTTAAGAAAAAAAGTGTATAAGATGTTGCAAAATTTGCAATAAAGGGGTATTATTCTCGTAGGAGTTATCCTAGGTTAAGGAGGAATAAAGTATTATGGCAACTAAATCTAAAACAAGCGCAGCAGATTCTAAGGCTAATGTAACTCCAGCTACTACCAAAGCCACTGCTGTAAATGCTACTACAGAAACAAAGGCAACAGCAAATAGCACTGTTGAGGCAAAAGCTGTCGAAGCACCTGCTAAGAAAGCAACCGCTAAGAAGCCAGCTACTAAGAAGCCAGCTACTAAGAAAGCTACTACTACTGCTAAAAAAACAACAGCTAAGAAAGAAGCTGCAGTAATTAACTCAACTTACGTTCTTCAGTTTAGTGGAAAAGAAGTAGTTGCTTCTGATATTCTTGAAACTGTTAAGAAAGTTTGGGTTGATAAATTCCAGGGTAAACTTGAAGAGATTAAGACTATCGAGATTTATATCAAACCAGAAGAACACAGAGCTTATTTTGTAGTTAACGGTTTATCAAATGGCGATTATTTTGTTGAACTTTAATTTGTAGTACATAATGAAGTGATTAATTTCACTATTAGTCTTTATTAAGTTTTGTAAATATATTCACAAAACTTAATAAAGATAAAAACTCCACCTTATATATCAATGCATTATGATTTTTGTAAATACGTTGATATATAAGGTGGAGTTTTTATTTTAATTATTTGTTCATTCACTACACAATACTTAATCAGAAAATTATAAGACAAAACGTATTGAGGATTAATCCTGATTATCAAACGTTCTGTCCTATATTCCTAATCAGAACCCTTTCTGTCTGAATGCTTCATACATCAGTATTCCTGCTGCATTTGCTGCATTAAGTGATTCAACTTTACCAAGCATAGGTATCTTTATACGTTCATCTGCTGCATTAATCATCTCATCGGTAAGTCCGTTCCCCTCGTTGCCTATTGCAAATGCAGATGGCCTGGTATAATCAGGTTCAGAATAATTTCTTGTGCCTCCAAGGGCTGCAGCATATACTTTTACACCGCTTTTCTTTAACTCATCTACCTTACCCATAATGTCATCACAATACATAAATGGAACTCTGAATATTGAACCCATTGTAGACCTTACAACCTTAGGATTATAGATATCCACAGTTCCTTTATTCATTATTATTCCGTCTATTCCTGCACCCTCTGCTGTTCTTAATATTGTCCCAAGATTACCTGGGTCTTGAATATTTTCCAAGACAAGATAGGTTTTTCTACCAAGAATGTCATTAAAGCAGGCTTCCTTCTTATTCACTATTGTCAATATGCCCTGTGGAGTAACAGTGTCCGACATTTGTTTAAATACATTATCCTCCACTAATTCATAATCTGTATCAGCAGTCAGTTGCTTAATATTGTCATTAGATGAGTTATTTAAATTATTATAAAAGCTTTCCGAAATATATATTTTTACTATTCTATCTTTCGGAATCTCGACACACATTCTTATTCCTTCGACTATGAACTGACCTGCTTTATTTCTTGCCTTAGCCTGCGTCTGAAGTTTCATTACATTTTTAATCTGTGAATTAGCTGTTGAAGTTATCATTAATCTTTTCCTGTAATTACTTTTGTTATCTTGCTAAATGTTTGCTTATATCATACTGATATTCATCTATATCTTTCTTCATTGCAAGTGCTTCATCTATTTCGTAATCTACATATTCACCATGAGAATATGCAACAACCCTGTCACTCTTACCCTGGCAAAGTAAATCAACTGCATATGCACCCATTATTGAAGCATATACTCTGTCTTTACATGTTGGGCTTCCACCACGCTGCATATGTCCTAATATTGTAGCCCTTGTTTCCATTCCTGTTTCAGCTTCAATTCTCTTAGCCATTGCCTGTGAATCACCGATACCCTCTGCATTTATTACGATATGATGTTTCTTGCCTTTCTTCTTAGTATCCTTGATATGCTCGATTAACTTAGCCTCATTGCCATCATATCTCTCAGGAAGTAATATATCTTCAGCACCATTTGCAATACCACACCATAATGCGATATAGCCTGCGTGACGTCCCATAACTTCGATAACACTGCATCTCTCATGAGATGTTGATGTATCTCTGATTTTATCAATTGCTTCCATAGCTGTATTAACTGCTGTATCAAAACCAATTGTGTAATCTGTACATGCGATATCTAAGTCGATTGTTCCCGGTACACCAATTGTATTTATTCCTAAATGAGATAACTTCTGTGCACCCTGGAAAGAACCGTCACCACCGATTACAACTAATCCGTCGATACCATGCTTCTTACATATCTCTGCACCTTTCTTCTGTCCCTCTGCAGTTCTGAATTCTTCACATCTTGCTGTATAAAGGATTGTACCACCTCTCTGTATAATATCAGCGACGCTCTTAGTATCCATATCTACGATTTCTTCATTAAGAAGTCCTGCGTAACCTCTCATAATTCCTTTAACTTTAAGTCCTTTAGAAATCGCTGTTCTTACTACAGCTCTGATAGCTGCATTCATTCCCGGAGCATCTCCACCGCTTGTAAGTACACCAATTGTTTTTATCTGATTTTCCATAATATACCTCCATTTATTCTATATATTTTTACTTTTTTATTTCACACAAACACATATAATATTGTAATTCATTTTTTAGGCTATTTCAATGCTTTTTTCTACAACTTTTACATTATCAGTGCCATATTTTTCCGACAGCTGATTAACCATGCCAGCATCCGCATTTATACGCATATTTCTAGGAAATACTTTCTTTGCCTTTTCAGCTTTACAATAAATTATAAGTGTATCATTCCCATCACTGTTTCTTATGAATTCTAGAAGCTCATTTTCCTTAAGCATATACTCATTCTTATCCTTGAACTGAATCCATAATTCTCTTGGCACTTTATCAAAGCTGATAATCTGGTCACATATTAATTTGCCCTGCTCATCATCTCCGATAGAGACCTTTCCTTTGACAAATATCTTTTCATTTTCCTTAAGCATATATCTGTATCTTTCTAAAACATTTGGAAATATGAGTATCTCCATAACACCATATAAATCTTCAAGTGTTATAAATGCCATTGTTTTACCGTTTCTTGTGGTCTTAAGTGTGATAGTATCAATCATTCCACCGACAATCGTAACCGTGTTATCTTTAGCTATAGTATTACCCTCTTCATCTGTTATGAAATCTTTAGTAAATGATTTGACATTTTTTCTCCATTTATCTTCGTACTGCTCTAATGGGTGTCCTGAAACATACACACCTAGAACTTCTTTTTCAAAGGCTAATTTTTCTTCCTTTGAATACTCTTCTAAATCAGGCATTCTTATTTCATAATCTGCCTTATCTTCATCAGAAACCAAATCAAACAGACTCATCTGTCCTGTTATGGACTTCTTCTTTTCTTCATTTACTGAATCAATAATTCTTGAATATACAGTCATTAGCTGTCTTCTGTTGCCATCTAAGCTGTCAAATGCGCCTGCCTTAATAAAGTTCTCGACAGTACGTTTGTTAACTTCTTTACCTGATAACCTCTCTATGAAATTCTTAAGGCTTGTATATTTACCATTTAATTCTCTTTCTTCCACAATGGTGTCTATTACGGATTTACCAATACTTTTTATCGCACTGAGTCCATATACAATACTGTTGTTCTTAACTGAGAAACCACTCTCGCCCTCATTGATATCTGGTGGCAATAGTTTGATTCCCATACTTCTGCTTGTTACAATGTATTCTGATACTTTTGTACTATTTTCAATTACAGATGTCATAAGTGCAGCCATATATTCTACCGGATAGTAATATTTTAAAAATGCTGTCTGATAAGAAACTACAGCATAAGCAGCCGCATGAGATTTATTAAATGCATATTTTGCGAAGTCCATCATATCATTATATATTTTTATCGCAATCTGCTCATCTATACCATTTGCAATGCAGCCCTTAACATTTTCCTCAGGATTACCATAGACGAAATTCTTCTTCTCTTTCTCCATTACACTTTGTTTCTTCTTAGACATGGCACGTCTTACAAGATCACTTCTTCCAAGCGTATATCCTGCTAATTCTCTTACTATCTGCATTACCTGTTCCTGATATACAATACAGCCATATGTTGGTTTAAGAATCTTTTCTAACTGTGGACAATCATATGTTATATTATCAGGATTATTCTTACCATCAAGGTATTTAGGAATAAAGTCCATTGGACCCGGACGGTATAAAGAAATACCTGCTATGATATCCTCTAAACTCTGTGGTTTTAATTCTTTCATGAAGTTCTTCATTCCTGAACTTTCAAGCTGGAATATACCATCTGTTTTACCTGTTCCGATATAGTCTAAAACATTTTTGTCATTGTAATCAATCTTGTTAATATCTATTTTTCTGCCCGTTGATTTCTCAGCATATTTGACAGCATTCTGTATTACGGTAAGGGTACGAAGTCCTAGAAAGTCCATCTTAAGAAGTCCTAATTCTTCTAGTGTAGTCATAATGTACTGTGTTGTAACAGAACCATCTGAAGCTCTTGACAGAGGTACATATTCATCAACTGATTTCTGGCTGATAACAACACCTGCGGCATGCATTGATGTATGTCTTGGAAGTCCCTCAAGTCTTTTCGCCATATTGATTAGATTCTTGACCTCTTCGTTGCTGTTATATAATTTTCTGAAATCTTCACTCTGGTCTAACGCTTTCTGAATGGTTATTCCGATATCTTTCGGTATCATTTTCGCCACTTCGTCTACTATTGCATATGGCAGGTCTAAAACTCGCCCTACATCACGAATAACATTTCTTGCCGCCAAAGTACCAAATGTAACTATCTGAACGACTCTGTCTTTACCATATTTTCTAACAACATAATCTATTACTTCCTGTCTTCTTTCGTAGCAGAAATCAACGTCTATATCAGGCATTGATACTCTCTCTGGATTAAGGAATCTTTCAAAGAGTAAATCATATTTAATCGGGTCAATATCGGTAATTCCCAAGCAATAAGATACAATACTTCCTGCTGCAGAACCTCTTCCCGGTCCTACCATTATGTCATTACTTTTAGCATAATTAATAAAATCCCACACAATTAAGAAATAATCAACATATCCCATTTTATTGATTATTCCTAATTCGTAATCTAATCTTTCCCGTAATGTTCCGTCATCATCAGGGTATTTCTCATTAAGTCCCTTTGTACACAGATAATTAAGATATTCCCATGATGTATAACCTTCTGGAACATCGTATCTAGGAAGTTTTGTAACACCGAATTCGATTTCAACATTACATCGTTTCGCTATCTTATGTGTATTCTCTAATGCCTGTAAAGCATATGGAAACAGCTTTCTCATCTCGTCTTCAGACTTCAGATAGAATTGTCCTCCCTCATATCTCATTCTATCCTCATCAGAAACTTTTTTACCGGTCTGTATACATAATAATATGTCGTGAGCCACACTATCTTCCGCATTAATATAATGCACATCGTTTGTCGCTACTAATTCTATATCAAGTTCCTTGCTCATTCTAAGTAAGCTGCTATTAACCATCTTCTGTTCAGGTATTCCATGGTCTTGAAGCTCTAGATAATAATTCCCCTTGCCAAATATATCCTGATATTTAAGTGCTGCTTTTTTACCCTCTTCATAAAAACCTCTTGCAAGATATTTCTGTACTTCTCCGGCAAGACACGCACTAAGTGCGATAATTCCCTCATGGTACTGTTCTAACACTTCATAATCTACTCTTGGTTTATAATAGAATCCATCTATGAAGCCTTTAGATACTATCTTCATAAGGTTGGAATAACCCTTATTATTCTCAGCTAAAAGTACTAAATGATGATATTTATCCTCACTCTGTCCTGCTTCTTTATTAAATCTTGAACCCGGTGCTACATATACCTCGCAGCCAATAATCGGCTTAATTCCAACTTCTTTAGCTGCTTTGTAGAAATCTATGACACCATACATAACTCCATGGTCAGTAATTGCAAGGCTGTCCATTCCTAACTCTTTAGCCCTTGCCACTATCTCTTTTATCTTACACGAACCATCTAACAGACTAAATTCTGTATGTACATGTAAATGAGTAAAGCTCATAATTTTCTCCATTCTGCTTCAATATATATTACTTTTATTATATCTAATCCAATTCATACTTTACATATCTCAACCAAAGTATAATTAATATTATTTTATCATATCGCAGCTTATTTTCCAACAGTTGAGTATTTTAATATCTCAAACTTTTCTCATATACTATAAAAATGCTCCACCCATACTTGCATATGAGTGAAGCATTTTCTAGTTTAAATTAATTTAATTACTTTTTAATTCAGGTATTACATCATACCCATTCCTGCACCACCTGCTGGCATTGCAGGAGCATCTTCTTTAATACTTGCAACAACTGATTCTGTTGTTAATAATGTAGATGCAACGCTTGTGGCATTCTGTAATGCACTTCGTGTAACCTTAGCAGGATCAAGGATACCTGCATCAACCATGCTTACATATTCTTCATGTAATGCATCAAAGCCCATTCCGACTTCTGATTCTCTTACTTTATTAACGATAACTGAGCCTTCAAGTCCTGCGTTCTTAGCTATTGTATATAATGGAGCTTCAAGTGCTTTAAGGATAATGTTTGCACCTGTCTTTTCATCGCCTTCAAGTGTTGCAACTAATTTAGCAACTTCTTTAGATGCGTGAATGTATGCAGAACCACCACCTGAGATAATACCCTCTTCAACAGCAGCTCTTGTAGCATTTAAAGCATCTTCCATACGGAGTTTGCCTTCTTTCATCTCTGTTTCTGTTGCAGCACCAACTCTGATTACAGCTACACCACCTGCAAGTTTAGCAAGTCTCTCCTGTAATTTCTCTCTATCGAAATCTGATGTTGTTTCTTCAATCTGTGTTCTAATCTGGGCAACTCTTGCCTGAATATCTTCTTTCTTGCCTTCGCCATCAACGATAACTGTATTCTCTTTCTGAACTTTAACAGATTTAGCTCTGCCAAGCATATCCATTGTTGTATCTTTAAGTTCTAAGCCGAGTTCTTCTGAAATTACCTGACCACCTGTTAATATAGCAATATCTTTAAGCATTTCTTTACGTCTGTCACCGTATCCAGGAGCTTTAACAGCTACTACATTGAATGTACCTCTTAATTTATTAACAATTAATGTTGTAAGGGCTTCACCTTCAACATCTTCAGCGATAATTAATAATTTAGCACCTGACTGTACAATCTGCTCAAGTATAGGTAAAATGTCCTGAATATTTGTTATCTTCTTATCTGTAATAAGAATATATGGATTGTCAAGTTCAGCTTCCATCTTATCCATATCTGTTGCCATATAAGCTGAAATGTAACCACGGTCAAACTGCATACCTTCAACTAAATCTAATTCTGTCATCATAGTCTTAGATTCTTCGATTGTGATTACACCATCATTAGATACTTTTTCCATAGCATCTGCAACCATATTACCTACTTCGTCATCACCTGCTGAAATAGCTGCGACTTTAGCAATCTGGTCTTTGCCATTAACTTTGCTGCTCATCTTAGAAATAGCTTTAACAGCTTCCTCTGTCGCTTTCTTCATACCTTTTCTTAAGATAATTGGATTAGCACCTGCTGCAAGGTTCTTCATACCTTCATTAATCATTGCCTGCGCAAGAACTGTAGCTGTAGTAGTACCATCACCTGCTACATCATTAGTCTTTGTTGCAACTTCTTTAACTAACTGTGCACCCATATTTTCAAATGGATCTTCGAGTTCAATTTCTTTTGCAATTGTAACACCATCATTTGTAATTAATGGTGCACCAAATGATTTATCAAGTACAACGTTTCTTCCTTTTGGTCCAAGTGTAACTTTTACTGTATCTGCTAACTGGTTAACACCTGCTTCTAATGCTTTACGAGCTTCTGCTCCGTATTTAATTTCCTTTGCCATAATCTGATTCCTCCTATTATTCTACTATTGCAAGAATATCATTCTGTCTAACAATTATATATTCTTCTTCGTCAATTTTAACTTCTGTTCCTGAATATTTAGAGTAAATAACTTTATCTCCAACTTTAACTTCCATTTTAACTTCTTTACCATCAACCATTCCGCCAGGTCCTACTGCTACAACCTCTGCCTGCTGTGGCTTTTCTTTTGCCTGACCAGGTAATACGATACCCGATTTTGTAGTTTCTTCAGCTACTAACTGTTTTAATACAACTCTGTCATTTAATGGTACTAATTTCATTATAATTCCTCCATTCTGCTACTATATAATTATGTTTTTATTTTCTTAGTGGTTATTAGCACTCTTTATGCTCGAGTGCTAATTTCTGACTATTATATTAAGTCTAAGACCTCTATTCTGCAAGTTTAACAGTTTTTCTATTTCTTTCTGTTTTCTTGTATATCTCTTATTTTCTTTAATTTTCTTTAATTTTCTTATTTTTTCATTTTTTTAATATATTTTATAGGTTTAACCTTAAAAGTTTTTTAATTACTAAACTTATCATTTTCCGAGTCCGTTTTCTCTGGCATAATAGAACAGATATTGCTGTGCATACCCACCATATTCACCGAATTTATCTTTTGCAAAGCTCATTATCTCATTATTAGGTGTCTCTTTATGAAAATACATAGATTCCATTATTCGCTTAATCCACACGTCAACTGGAAATGCATTTCTGAAACCTAACGAGAATAAAAGCACGCAGTTTGCAACCTTTTCGCCTACACCTTTTATCTTGATTAACTCGTTTTTAGCATCTCCGTATGACATTTTACTTAGTATTTCATCTGTAAATTTCTCATCACTAGTGATTCTGTCTGCTGCTGATTTCAAATATGCTGCCCTGAAGCCTGTTTTACATTCTCTGTAGTCGTCTTCGCTAATATGTTCCAATGTTCTTTTATCCGGAAATGAATAGAACTTCTTATCACCTATGTTTCCAAGATATTCACCATATTTTTCAGAAATATCACTAACTATCTTCTTTATATGCGGAATCTGCTTATTCTGTGAAATTATAAACGACATCAGTGTCTCTATGAATTCCTGATTAAGTATTCTCACACCATAATTCACATTAATGGCTTCTTTTAGTCTGTTATCAGCAATAATCAGATGTTCTTTTATACTTCCATAATCTCTTTCAAGATCAAAATATCTTACCCATTTTTTTACAAATGTGCTTTCGTCAATGTCAAAACAGGTAATGCAGTCTTTATCCTGCTTTATATGAAGAAGATTTCTGCCATTTACCACTCCATATTCGTCTTCTGCAATTTTATCAAAGTGAAAACACTGCCCACACTCTAATGTCTGTGAAACATTGAAATCTTTGACATCCTCTAATATTATATTCCTGTCCTTAGTTATTATTCTCATTAAAATTGTACCTCGTTAGATTAATCCAAACCTTTCTAATGCATTTTTTATGCCGCCTTTATCGTAATCCTCGGTTGTATACTTCATTTCTTTTTTTAATTTCTCCGAAGCATTCCCCATAGCCACGCCATAATTAACATATTTAAGCATCTCGTAGTCATTCATACTGTCACCAAATGCATAAGTATTCTCCCATGGAATATCTAAATATTTAATCATTTTTTCGATTCCATATGCCTTTGAATATCCCTTAGGAATCATTTCCACATAATCTTCGTCATGATTAACAAGAGTAAATCTATCTGCATATTCCTTTTTAAAATCCTTCATATCACTTACATTAATGGCTGCACCACTTAACTTTGATGCTGATATTTCATCTATATTCTCAATGTTACCTATATGATTTCCTGGTGTCTTAATATATATGTCATATACTGATTTATACTTTTCAGGCATTCTTTCAAGGTCAAAGCATACACATTCAATTCCCTCTGCGATTGCCATTATATTGTGTTTCTTCATTGCATCTACTGTTTCATTAAGTAAATCCTTATCAAGCACATAACGATATATTTCCTCACCGTTATATTCTGCATAAGTGCCGGCACCTGCTATAATTCCATCGAATCCGATGTTCAATATCTCCGAAAATACTATTGATTTGGTTCGTCCTGTACATATAACTGCGATATGCCCATTCTCTCTTAATTGCTTTATTGCCTGTATTGTATCCTTAGGAATTCCTTTATTATACATATATATCGTACCGTCGATATCAAAAAATACTATTTTTCTGTCTTTTGTCATTTCTATTTCTCCATTCTGAATAAGATCCATATATCATATAATAGAATATCATCTTAATTTTTTTTTAACAAGAAGTAACATAAAACTTAATATAAAATTTCTGAATTTTTTATTATTAAGCCTTTATTTTTTGTGCTAAACGTATTACAATATATACATCAATATTGGCCGCTTACAAACTTATAATTATATATTTTTTCTATAATTATGAATTTCGTAACTGCCTGAATTATAATAAATTTTTGAAAGGAGTATTGAACATATGGCTAAAAAATTCGGTAAAGCTCTGATATTTACTGCTGTTGCAGGTGCTATCGCAGCAGGAGGAGTTGCTCTTTATAACAAATATAAGGCTTCATCAGATGATTTTGATGATGATAGTCTTGACTTTGATGATGAAGATGATGATTTCGATGATGACACAGAAGATGATGATTTTGACACAGACGAGGATGATGTAAAATCATCTGACAGAGAATATGTTTCTATTCCAAGAGATAATTCTAAAGAAGAAGCTGCTTCTGATTATAAAGTTAATGTCGATGTATCAATTGATACTACAGGTTTTAAGGCTGATGATGATACTGATTCAGAAGATGATGTTGAAGCTGAAGATACTGTTAATGATGTTGAAGCTAAAGATACTAGTGTTAAAGAAGCTGTTGCTAAGGCTGATACAGAAGAATAATCCGGTATAGAATGAATAAAGAATGTTGCTTGCGACATTCTCCGCCGCAGTGCGATCCTTGCGGAGCGTTTTTTACTTACCAGGACAATTCCAACGAAATTTCCTGGTAAGTAATAACACCTTTCCTTATAGTCAAGGCTTTAGAACCTTATTATAACGGAAAGGTGTTTTTACTACATATTTCCCTCATCTGTAACTGTTTTAGTTATAGCTCTTGGAAGTGCATCTTTAGAATTCTTCCATGGCTCATCTTTATGTCTATAGTCAAACTTATCTATGAACCATTCTAAATCATCTGTTACTCTCTTCATGTTCTCCAGATATATTCTATTGGTAGCATCTATAAAACCATCTAAAGCAGTTCCACTAAGATTATCTTTTGCCTGAACTAAAAGTGCCTCATAATGTTTAGTGCAAAATCCTTTTGAACTCTCATATTTTCTTTTGAAACTATCCTCTTTATCCCAGAGATAATGTACAGTTCTAATATATCTTTTGAAAGTTTCTTCAATCTTATTACATACATAGCAGGAATTATTAAGGTTATTAAGATAATCTGTTAACGGTGATATGTCCTTTTTCTTAAATAATGTACTTGCCTTACCACCCTGCGACAACTTTTCTATATCTTTATTTGTCTTTACCATATGAGAATGTAGTATAAGCGAAATTCCCAACTTATTCTCCATTTTAAGCAGCTTCTTAACATGTTCAGTACAGAAACCGATTTTATCAGTAACCTCCCTAATATCGTCTTCCATATAACTAGGTCCCATAGTGAATTCCACTGCATTTTTCTCAAGTTCTTTATACATTTCACATATTGGACATTCACAATCCTTTGCAAATGCATCATTTACCGGAATTGTATACAACTGTTCTTTCATACTTTGCTTCTCCTTATATTTTGTTTTTCATTAATTTTTATTATGCCTGAGTCAAAAGTTCTAAGGCCATACAAACATGCTCATAGGCAGGTAAATGACCTCAGTACACACCCCAATACTCGCATATCTTACTTAATCAACCATGCTTTCTTTAATTTCTTCACACCTTTTATTATCTCATCTTCGCTCAGGTTTGCAAATCCTAGAATTATTGTTCCTTTATAGAAATGTGGTTTCTCAATATAATATTCCGATAATCCATGCACACATATTCCCTCATTCCTAGCTCTTGTAATAAGTTTTTCTTCGCTCATTGAATTATTAACATTAATAAGGATATGAAGTCCTGAATTTTCTCCGGAAATCTTTATTACATCTTTATTTTCTTTAAATAATGATATTAATAAATCGTGTTTTGATTTATATACAGAACGCATTTTATTAAGATGTCTTTCAAAATATCCACCTTTAATAAACTCATTTATAATAAGCTGGTCCATTTTCGATACTGTCTGTGAATAAAATGACATATTTCTGTTAAAATCGTCTAGTAACTTGTCAGGTAATATCATATAACTCATTCTTATGGACGGTGCAATTGACTTCGAAAATGTTCCCATATATATTACTTTATCCGAACCATCTACACCCTGAAGTGCTGGTATCGGTTTGCCTTTATATCTGAATTCACTGTCATAATCATCTTCTATTATATATCTGTCATCTGTCTCATTAGTCCATTCTAACAATTCTATGCGTCTTTTAATCGGCATAACTGTGCCCATTGGAAACTGATGCGACGGCATAACATACGCAATATTGGCATTTGATTTCCGAAGTTCCCTGGCCATCATGCCATTTTTATCCATTGTTATTGGAATTATCTGGTTACCATTCTTCTTAAATACGCTATATGCCTGTAAGTATGTCGGATTCTCCATTGCTATGACAGGTTTCATTTCCATAAGCTGGTTAAGTAACATTAACAGATATTCATTACCAGCACCTAATATTATCTTATCAGGGCTGCAATGTACACCCCTGGCTTCATATAGATATGAGGCAAGTGTCTTCCTAAGTTCAAATTCTCCTCTCGAATTACCTGCCACAAATAAATTTTTATTATTAGAACTAAGCAGATTCTTAGATATCTTCCTCCACGTATTAAACGGAAAATTATCCAAATCAATTCCCCATGGTGAGAAATCAATTACATCTGTCTTGTCCTCTTCTTCATCTTTAATATCAATCTTTTCATCTGTACCCCTGAAATTATATAACAGCGATACTTCTGACACATAATATCCCTTGTATGGTACTGATTCTATATAGCCCTCAGATATAAGTTGAGTGTAAGCCATATCGACCGTACTTCTGCTTATCTGTAAATGTTCTGCAAGCGCTCTGGTAGATGGTAATTTGGTCTTACACTCAATTCTTCTGCTCTTTATCTCTTCTTTAATAAATTCATAAATCTGTTCATACAAGGGTGACTTACTGTTTAAATCTATAGTTAATTCATACATCGTTATCTCCATCATAAAAAATTCTATGATTTTATTGATATAATTTGCCACCTTGACTTTATATCTTCATTTATATAACATTTTATATAATTTAATTCTATCTCTTTAATTCCTGCTTAATTAAGTCTCTTACTTCTCTTGCTCTTTCTTTAACTTTAGCTGATGCACCTCTGGAAGTGATTATCTGCGACAATAATTTAGCTGATGTCTCATAATCTTTGCATCTTCTCGCTAAATCAGCCGTAACATATGTGTATGTATATTCATCCATTCCACATATTGGAAACAGCTCCTTACTCATAGCTGAAACAAATCCGTCATATGCGCTTGTGATAAATTCTTTCTCTAAGTCTCTTAATTCAGCTAACTTAGTATCATAATCAATTTCTGACATATCAAGGTTCTCAGCTTCTCCTCTGTATAACCATGCTATCTTAAGACAAGTATAAGCTCTTTCACTTATCCTGCCCTTTTTAATCACTGCATTAGCAAGCGCTAATTGATATCTTAGAACTGCTTCGTCATATGAATAGATGTTTTCATCTTCATATTCTATTGCTTTAAATTTAGATGATATATTTTCCTGAATAGCTTTTCTCTGCTGACTTGTTACACCATTAAAGAATCTGGTCAATGCACTATATCCACATTTATCACACACAACCACATCATATTTTATGCAATCAATCCCTTGATACTTTGGACGTAAATCTGTATCTATAGATACTAACTTAGCCTTACCTGACATCACAGCTTTACTCTTAAACTGTCTGTCACATACCGGACATCTATATGTCTTGTCAAATATCATTTCACTTTCTTCCGGAAAATGTGGAGCCTTAGGTTCTACAATTTTTTTTTCAGTTTTCTCTTCTTCTTTCTCATATATTTCTGTATCTTTCATACCTGTCAGTCCAAATTTCTCCAGACCTGAAAATAAACTACTCATCGTAACCTCGTTTCTGCGTCTACCCGCTTTTACTTCTATATTTATATTAATTTACGGGCTCTAATTTGTTGGGTATAACTTTATACCCTGCAAGTTACCGAGCCTGCAAATTTAAAATACCTTCTGTTTACTATTAGAATATTTCTTACTGTGCAGGAAGCTTAAATGAACTCTTTAACGAAACTATTCTGTTAAATACAAGTTTTTCATCTGTTGTATCTTTATAATCCACGCAGAAATATCCCTGTCTTACGAACTGGAAACTATCCTCTTTCTTAGCATTCTTAATACTTTCTTCTATATAGCAATTCTTGAGAACAGTTAATGAATTAGGATTAAGATTGAGTGTTCCATCCTCATTGAGTTTACCTTTTTCTTCGTCAATAATATTCTCATATAATCTGACTTCTGCATTAACAGCATGGGCTGCACTTACCCAGTGAATGGTTCCTTTAACTTTTCTTCCTGTGAAGCCGCTTCCGCTTCTTGTCTCCGGATCATATGTGCAATGAATCTCTGTTACTTTACCATTCTCATCCTTAATAAAGCTCTCACATTTAACAAAATATGCATTCATAAGTCTTACTTCATTGCCAGGAAATAATCTGAAATATTTCTTAGGTGGTTCTTCCATAAAGTCTTCTCTGTCAATATATAACTCTCTGCTAAATGGTACTTTACGTGTTCCCATCTCTTCATTCTCAGGATTATTTATAACGTCAAAATATTCTACCTGTCCCTCAGGATAGTTATCTATTACAAGCTTAATAGGATCTAAAACAGCCATTACTCTTGGTTTCTTCATTTTTAAATCTTCTCTTATACAATATTCAAGCATTGCATAATCAACTGAGCTCTGGCTCTTTGATACACCAACCAGATCAACAAACATCTTTATAGATTCTGGTGTAAAACCTCTTCTTCTAAGTGCTGCTATTGATACAAGTCTTGGATCGTCCCAGCCGTCAACTATTCCGTCCTCAACTAACTTCTTAATATATCTCTTACCTGTAACTACATTTGTAAGATATAACTTAGAGAATTCTATCTGTTTAGGTGGTTTTTCATATTCTAATTCCCTTACAACCCAGTCATATAATGGTCTGTGATCTTCGAATTCCAATGTACATATAGAATGTGTTATACCCTCTATGGCATCCTCGATTGGATGTGCAAAATCGTACATTGGATAAATACACCATTTATCACCTGTTCTGTGATGTGTCATATGTGCAACACGATATATGATAGGATCTCTCATATTAATATTAGGGGATGCCATATCGATTTTAGCTCTGAGAACTTTCTCTCCATCAGCATATATGCCATTTTTCATATTTTCAAATAATTCTAAATTCTCTTCAACACTTCTGTCTCTGTACGGGCTATTCTTACCAGGCTCTGTTAATGTTCCTCTGTATTCTCTTATCTCTTCAGGAGACAAATCACATACATATGCTTTGCCTTTCTTAATAAGCTTGACTGCTGCCTCATACATCTGTTCAAAATAATCTGATGCAAAGAAAAGTCTGTCTTCCCAGTCTGCACCTAACCATTTAATATCTGCCTTGATTGACTCAACGAATTCCTCTTTCTCTTTTGTTGGGTTAGTATCATCAAAACGCATATTAAACTTACCATTATATTTCTTAGCAAGTCCATAGTTAAGTAAAATAGCCTTTGCATGTCCTATATGAAGATATCCGTTTGGTTCAGGTGGAAATCGTGTATGAACCTCATCACAATGTCCCTCGCTTAAATCTTTATCGATAATCATTTCAATAAAATTCTTTGATGTATTTTCATTTTCCATAATGCTGTTTATCCTTTCACATAAAATTCACTATTGTAACTATACTCTATGAATAAAAACCTGTCAAAAACTTTTCTAAATTTTTTTCATCATTTTTGCCCATAAGTTCTCTTGATGAATGCATCGCAAGTAATGGAATACCTATATCTATGGTTCTCATAGGTAATACTGTTGAACTTATCGACCCCAGAGTTCTGCCACCAGGCATGTCCGAACGGTTGACAAATATCTGATATTTACAGTCAAATTTCTCGCAAATGCTTTTAACTGCTGATATTCCCTGTGCATCATTAGCATAACTCTGGCTTGCCGATTCCTTAATTACTATACCACCATTGAGACTCACCTTATTAGTTATGTCTGATTTCTCTGGTAAATTAGGATGTGTTGCGTGAGCAACATCAATTGACACCATCATTCCACTAAGTATATCATTAATCATATAGTCTCTGTCATATCCAAGTGCCACATATATTTTCTCTAATATAAGCATAATTACCTGTGATGCAGCACCCTGCTTTGTTGTGCTGCCTATCTCTTCATTATCATAGAATATTGCCAGATTAATTCCATCCTGTCTGTCACAATTAACAATTGCCCTCATCTGTGCAAATACAGAAGTAAGATTATCAAGTCGTGGCGAGCTGTACATTTCATCATATGCACCTATTGTACTGCCTCTTTCAGTCTGATATATGAATAACTCATAATCAGATATATCCTCTTTAGCAATATCTCTTCCCTGCTTCTTAATTTCTTCTATTATAAGTTTTTGAACTATATCATCATAATTCTCATTTTCATTAAACAGACCAATTACAGGCATCATATCCTTCTGTCGGTTAAGTTCCACACCTTTATTAACCTCCCTGTTCATATGGATTGCCAGATTGGGTATGGTAAGCACCGGCTTCTTGACATCAATGAAACGTGTTTCACTATCATACCACTCTTTGCCTTTAACCACAACTTTTCCAGCAATTGAAAGCGGTCTGTCTAACCAGGTATTAAGAATCGGACCACCATAGACTTCTGTATTAAGCTTAACATAGCCTTCATCTTTTCCTAATGCTTCTTTAATCATATATTCCGGTTTCACCTTAAAACATGGTGAATCAGTATGTGAAGCTGAACATCTTAGATTGACTTTTCTTTTTGAATTTCTAATATCTGCACCAATATTGAATGCAATTAATGTAGAGTCATAGATATTTATATAATATCTTCTGCCGGCTTCTATCTTAAATGGTTCGTCCACCTTTAACTCTTCATAATTGTTAGCTGACAGATATTCTCTTATAGTATTAACTGTATGAAATGGAGTGACAGAATTATTAATAAAACTGCTTAACTCATTGATGTATTGTTCATCACTCATCTCACTTTTCCTCCTGACTTTTTAAATTCCACACTTTGTAATCATTCTTCGTATTATTCTTAACATAATATAGTGCTTCATCTGCACGTTTAAGAATCATGGCAATTCCTGAATAGCCTGAGACATTACCTGAAGATATTCCTATTGAGCAAGTTATTCTGTTCTTCTCACTTATGTTTACTTCCATGTTCTTAAGTTCTTCTATTACCTTTTTAAACCCTTTATTATGACGGAGATTTGCAAATATCTTCTCAGCAATCTCCACTCCATATTCTGTATCTTTATCCGGAATTATAATCACAAATTCATCTCCACCATATCTTATGATGTAGCCGCTGCTTTCCACAATTCCCTCTAACATTCTTGAAAATGCCACTAATACAGCATCTCCTGCTTCGTGTCCGAAATGGTCATTACAATATTTAAAATTATCTAAATCCATATACAGAATCGTAAACTTATGTCTTTCCTTCTCGGAAACAAAACCTCTTGTAACCTTATTTATATACTCTTTCATTCCCTGTCTGTTGTATAATCCGGTAAGTGTGTCAGTTACTGAACGTTTTTCTAGTTCTTTCTTAATACTTACTTTAGATAATGCTTCTATCAATTCCTTAATTGCTGTTCTTAATAAGTCCGCATCGCTCTCTTCAAACATAAATAAGCCTTTAGTGTAATTCATCTTTTTAAATCTGAATGCCACAAATATCTCCGTAAGTTTCTCTCTATTAATGAACGGAATGGCTATCATGGTTGCTACGTCATTTCTATTAAATGCAGACACTAATTCTTCATGATACTGATATGATCTTTTAAATCTTGATAATACTATTCTTCTGCCATTTTTGCTGAAATAATCACAGATATATCTTAACTGATATTTCTTAACTGATATTTCATTATCACTATATTTAACGGCTGGTATGCCATTTCTAATGCTTATATACATAACACTATCTATGTCAAATCTGTTCTTAATCATAAGCATAGAACTGTTAATCATATCATCTGCCTTCTCAAACTCATAGTTTAATGAATCTACCCAGTTTTCAAAAAAGCTCAGCATCTTGTTCTTCTTCTCAATTTCTTTTCTCATTGAGCATCTAATTATCATCTTATCAATCTCTTCTATAAGCTCATTAGAGATTTCATAGTTATCATCAGGTTCCTTTACATCATTTTTATTATCTAATATAGCCTGAAGAATTTCGGCATTATGGATAAGAAGATTCTTCTTGCAGAACTTAATTGTATCTGTTAGTACTTTCTTACGTGCCTCTTCATTACCTGTTTTCTTATAGAATATTGCCTCTTCCTCAACTACCTTTGGCAATATGTAATTCTGTTTCACATGTATACTATACCAGAAATTCTGTACTTTTTCATAATACTCATTAGCTTTATCATAGTCTCCCTCTTTATCAGCTAACATCGCTGTAACCGTATAATAAAGGTACATATCATCTTCCCACATATTATAATCAGGATTGTCCACATCTAAGATATGTTTTAAGGCTGTTTTCATTATATCATAATATAACATTGCATTATATACCTGATTAAGCTTTATATACGCAAAAATAGCCAGACCATATAACTTAGTCTTATTACATACATTTAATCTTGAAAGATTCAATGATTCCATCATCTTCATTGTGAGATTCACATTCTTTACTGCCGATGCATAATCCCCGACAATAATACTTGTTATTCCAAGATTATATACCGCATCAAGAATATACTTAGGCGTATCAACTGTAAGGCCGATATTTATAGCTTTAATGAAATAATCATATGCCAGCTTATATTTCTCATTAATCAGGCATATATAACCTATTCCATTGTATATCTGTGCTTCTTCGTGCTTACTGTTATGTCCCTCCATTATCTTAAGGCACTGGTTATAACAGAATATTGTCTCATCTAACTTCCCCTCACTTGATGCCTGTACTGCTGTCTTCTGCCATGCTCTTATCTGTATCTGGGTATTCTCCAGTTCTTTGGCTAATTCTATCCCCTTAAAACATTCTTCTAATTCAGTATTAGCTAATTTGTCTCCGGTCAGCTTAAGCTTATTAGAAATATTGAACCCAAAAATATATGCATATGCTAAATGTAATAACTGGTTATTGTCTCTTGCCATCTCTATAAGATATTCTGATATCCCGGACTTTGGATTCCATAATAAAATCTCTGGTAACTTATCAATATCTATAAGTATTTTTAACATCTCATATTTAACAATATATTTATTATTATTTGTATCAGAAGTCAACTTCATTCCTTCTTCTATAGATGAAATTGCTAAATTCTTCTGTCCACTTTGCAGATTAACAAGTGCAGCAATATAGTAATATTCGATAAGTCTTTCCTTATCATGCCTTAAATATTCAATGTCAGACATCTTCTTACAATATAGATAGGCCATTTTCTCCTCGCCATTATATACGGTAACAAATGAATATATTGCAAGTATATCTATCTTCTGTGCATCTTCTACTTCTAAGTTTCCATTTTCAATTGCTTTATATATAATGTCTAAATAATATTTGGCCTGTTCAAGCTGCAGACATAAGAATAAATCTTTAATATCCTTCAGATATACATCTATCTGTGTATTTACCGGAATAAATACATCATCTGCCATAGCATCCTTATTGTCATCATTATAATCCACTGACATTTCCATGTCCTTAATATATCTTGACAACAGATTCCAGCTATCTTTTGTATATGAATATAAATCTTCTGCCTCATTATATGATGCAATAATAACTATATCAAATAACTCTTTATTCTTCATCATTCCATATAATAATTCTATGGTTGATTCATGTGCTCTTTGCAATCTGTCTAATACTATAACGACCTTATGTTCATTCGTTATATATTGGAAAATATTAATAACAGACTCAATAATCTTTTCTCTTTCAAAAGGAACTTCTCTTGGAATTATGTCCTCATTTCTTTCGCAATATCCATTCATTATATATGAAATTAACATATCTTGTATTACCGGATATACAGATGCCTTTTTAACGAATTCTTTACAGTCCATATACTTATAATATTTCTGGTACAACTCTTTTATAAAATCCAGAAATGGACAGAATGGTCCCTGTATCTTCTTCTCTTCAAATTGATAATAGAACATATCACATTCTAAATTTAATGATGTCATAATGTTAATTATATCTTCTTCATCAATATTAAATGAACTGTAATGCTTAAAAAAGCATACTTTATTATCACGTTCTGAATCACTCTGTTCTACAAGTTTACCTATTATATTTCTAATATGCTCCTTAAATTCCGACCTCATATATTCCTCCATTTCACACTCAATTAGTAACTTCTTATATCATCCGTACCATCATCCATAGTCTGTTCTATTCCCTTTACAACAACATAGTATCCATAATCATCTGACACTTTAATATATATTCTGTCGCCAAGTTTATGTCCTTTTATAGCTTTACCAAGTGGTGAATCAATACTTATAAAGCCTTTCATCGAATCACCTCTTATCGACGTGACAACCTTAACAGTCATTGTCTCGTCATCTTCCTCCATATATAAGTCAACGACACTATAGAGACCTATTTCATCATCTTGTGTATCATCTTCGATTATGGTTGCCGTCTTAATAAGTCTTTCTAAATACCTTATTCTGCTCTCATTTCGATTCTTATCTCTTTTAGCTGCATAATATTCGAAGTTCTCACTCAAGTCTCCCTGTGCTCTGGCTTCCTTAACAGCTTCTATACACTCCTTTCTTACAACAAGTTTTCTATGTTCTATTTCTTCTTCTATCTTCTTAATATCATTTTTAGTCATCTCATTAGACATAATTTACTCCATTCTATTTTAAACTCTATAAATGTTATCTCCTTACTCCACTTAACAAAAAAAAGTGCCAGAATCTAAGTATATTCTAACACTTTTTTATAGTAATTTCTATTATAATTTTATAATATATCTAATATTAATTCTATTACATTTTATGCATCTATGCTGTAGTTAGGTGCTTCTTTTGTAATATGAATATCGTGAGGATGACTTTCTTTAAGAGAAGCTGCTGAAATCTTAACGAATTTACCGTTTTCCTTAAGTGCTTCAATTGTAGGTGCTCCACAATATCCCATACCTGAACGGATACCACCAACTAACTGGAATACTGTATCTTCAACTGTTCCCTTGTATGCAACACGACCTTCAACGCCTTCAGGAACAAGCTTCTTAGCATCTGTCTGGAAGTATCTGTCTTTACTTCCGTTCTCCATTGCTGCGATAGAACCCATTCCTCTGTATACTTTGTATTTTCTACCCTGGAATAATTCGAATGTTCCCGGACTCTCATCACAACCTGCGAATATGCTACCCATCATACATACGTTAGCACCTGCTGCAATTGCCTTAGTCATATCACCTGAGAACTTGATACCACCATCTGCTATAACCGGAATACCATATTCCTTAGCAACCTCATAACAATCCATAATCGCTGTTATCTGTGGTACACCAATACCTGCAACCACACGTGTTGTACAGATAGAACCAGGTCCGATACCAACTTTAACTGCATCAACACCAGCTTCAATAAGTGCCTTTGCTGCTGCACCTGTTGCGATATTACCTGCAATTACCTGTAAATCAGGATATGCTGCTTTAATCTTCTTAACTGTTTCAATAATATTCTTAGAATGTCCATGTGCAGAATCGATAACAATTACGTCAACCTTAGCTTCTACTAATGCAGCAACTCTGTCCATAACATTTGAAGTAATACCAACTGCAGCACCACAAAGAAGTCTTCCCTGCGAATCCTTTGCTGATGATGGATATTTAATCTGTTTCTCTATATCCTTAATTGTTATAAGACCTTTCAATACATAGTTATCATCAACTATTGGAAGCTTTTCTTTTCTTGCTTTAGCAAGCATCTCCTTAGCTTCTGAAAGTGTAATTCCTTCTTTAGCAGTAACAAGACCTTCGCTTGTCATTGATTCTTTAATCTTCTTACTGAAGTCTGTCTCAAATTTCAAATCACGATTAGTAATGATACCAACTAATTTCTTATCTTCTGTAACTATAGGAACGCCTGATATTCTAAATTTAGCCATCAGGTTGTTAGCATCTTCTAATGTATGTTCAGGTGATAAATAAAATGGATCTGTAATTACTCCATTCTCCGAACGTTTAACCTTATCTACTTCATCAGCCTGTGCCTCAATCGACATATTCTTATGAATAATTCCGATACCACCCTGTCTGGCCATAGCAATTGCCATTCTATACTCAGTAACAGTATCCATTCCTGCACTCATCATAGGAATGTTAAGTTTAATCTTCTTCGTAAGATATGTTGATAAATCAACCATATTAGGTGTAACTTCTGAATACGCAGGTACTAAAAGCACATCATCAAATGTTATTCCTTCGCCAACAATCTGTCCCATTTTTCTGTTGTCCTCACTTTCTTTAAATTTCATCAATTTTAACAGATTCAAAAAACAATGTCAATCCGTTATGGCAATAAACCATAAATCTATTAGCTGAATTTATTAATACTTCAACAAAATATATTAAAATTCCATTTTCTTCTCAAAGTATGCTTTTAAATCTTCTATCTTAATTCTATCCTGTTCCATTGTATCTCTGTCACGTACAGTTACACAGCCATCTGTTTCAGAGTCAAAATCATATGTTACACAGAATGGTGTACCGATTTCGTCCTGTCTTCTGTATCTCTTACCAATATTACCTCTGTCATCAAATTCGCAGTTATAATATTTAGATAATTCAGCATAGATTTTCTCTGCGCCCTCATTAAGTTTCTTAGAAAGTGGTAATATTCCAATCTTAACAGGTGCAATTGCAGGATGAAAATGAAGTACAGTTCTCATATCAGGTTTATCTTCTGTTCCAATATTCTCTTCATCATATGCAGCACATAAGAATGCAAGTGTTACTCTGTCTGCACCAAGTGATGGCTCAATAACATATGGAATATATTTCTCTTTAGATTCATCATCAAAGTATGACATATCTTCACCTGATGTGTTCTGGTGCTGTGTAAGGTCATAATCTGTTCTGTCAGCAATTCCCCATAATTCACCCCATCCAAATGGGAATAAGAATTCAATATCTGTAGTTCCTTTACTATAGAAGCATAGTTCTTCAGGTGAATGGTCTCTTGCTCTCATCTCTTCGTCTTTAATTCCTAATTCTTTTAACCAGTTAATACAGAACTCTCTCCAATATTTAAACCACTCTAAGTCTGTTCCTGGTTTACAGAAGAATTCAAGTTCCATCTGTTCAAATTCTCTTGTTCTGAATGTAAAGTTACCTGGTGTAATTTCATTTCTGAATGATTTACCAATCTGACCGATACCAAATGGCATCTTCTTTCTTGATGTTCTCTGAACATTTTTAAAGTTTACAAATATACCCTGTGCTGTTTCAGGTCTTAAATAAACAGTATTCTTAGCATCCTCTGTTACACCCTGGAATGTTTTGAACATAAGATTAAACTGTCTTATATCTGTAAAATTATGCTTACCACAAGATGGGCAGGCAATATTCTTCTCTTCAATGAAATTCTTCATCTGTTCCTGAGACCATGCATCAACTGAACCCTCTATTGTGAAATTATTATCCGCTGCCCAGTCTTCGATTAATTTATCTGCTCTGAATCTTTCATGACATTCTTTACAATCCATTAATGGATCTGCAAATCCACCTAAATGTCCTGAAGCAACCCATGTCTGTGGATTCATTAAAATAGCGCAGTCAACACCTACATTGTAAGAATTTTCCTGTATAAACTTCTTCCACCATGCCTTTTTTACATTATTCTTAAGTTCAACTCCGAGATTACCATAATCCCATGTATTAGCTAATCCGCCATAAATCTCTGAACCTGGATATACAAATCCTCTTGCCTTCGCTAATGCTACAATCTTGTCCATAGTTTTTTCATTATTGTTCATTTCTATCCTCTTTTCTGCGCACACCTTTTAATGAATATCGAGATTGTGTTAAGTGCGCCTATCACAATCTCGTATATATTTTCATCATATTTATTATATTAATAAGATTAATCCGCCAAAATTAACCTTTGACTTATTATTCTTTATAATCATTTTGCAACATAAGCATTTATTTATCACATATCTGCCACATAAATATTTAATATTATTTTTTTACTTTATAGATTACATAGTTATCTTTGCCATCGGCCGTAATTACTGTATTCTTTTCAACCTTAACATATTCTCCTGCTGCAACAATCTTACCAGGAAGTTTTACATCAAGTCCCTCATTTGTATAGAATACATATACATTTTCTATTGCCTTAATCTCATCTACTGTCTTATATTCATATGAATTCTCTGATTTTTCTTCAGATGTACTCTCTGACTCATCTGTCTGTTCTGTTGAGGCACCTTCGGAATTTTCAGATGTCTCTTCTCCTGTCTGTTCTAAAGTCTCGTCTGTAGATTCAGTTTCATTAGAATTTTCATCAGTAGTTGCTTCTTCAGCATCCTTAGATACAGTATCTTCAGTATCTTTTTCTGACTTCTTATCAGATTTCTCATCTAATTTAACTTCTGGTTTCTTATCTAAATCTATAACTTTGTTTGTTAAATCATATCCTGCTGCCACAGCATCTTCATATGTACCTGCAAATAATTTCACATTTTTAGTGATACTGACATAATGTGCACTATATGCCTCATAATCTTTATAACTTGCAAACTTAAGCTTTAATGTAATCTTTTTGTCTTTTAATTTAAGTGACTGCTTTGACATTCCATTAGCTTTATCCTCAGCATAGCTAGAATTAAATTCTTCAATCTCCCTATCAACCTGTGCCTCTAATTCATCTTTGTCATAATAGTCTTCCTTAAACTCTTCTGTATATGTTACCGAAACCGTATTATCCTTATCAATGATAACTGTTGCCTCATCTTCTGATTTCTTTGCTGACTTCTTAGATGCACAACTACATAAACTTGCTAATACAACCGCAAGCATACAGCAAAAGATTATCTTTCTCTTTTTCATATTATTCTCCATTCCGAGCGATTTCTCATCTGCCATATTGCTAATTGTTTTCGCTCATATACAATTAGCGATATGATAAAACTTAGAATATTATACATTATGAAATAATTTATTTCAATATTGTATTAAGAATTTCCAATGAATTAAATTCTTTATCCACATAATTCTTCACATATCGCTTCATTATGAAACCAATCTCATTTAATACCTCTTCATTCACAATAAAAGTATATAATTTCTCTATCTTTGATGTGATTATATATTGCATTGCATAGATGGTCGATGTATCTAAGTGTACTGTATCCCCAGCTTTGCCTGCACATTTATCACATAACATTCCACCCTTTATAACACTAAACATTGATACATCTTCATTCTTACAGCTTACACATTCAAACATATTCGGATATTCTCCGTTTATACATAACATTTTTAATTCATATATATATCTTACTAATTCATTCGGAATCTTGTTATTCTGCAATGCCCTGAGTGACTGATATATAAGTTTGAGTGTCTCTGTACCGCTTATTCCCTCTTTCGTAAAATAATCGGCAAATTCCAAAAAATAACTTCCATAACACATAGCTTCTATATCATTAGAAATCTCTGTAAAATAATTCTCTATGTCAGCTTTCTGCAAAGTATAGGCTTCTCTGCCTTCGTAGAGTATAAATTCACCAAATGCAAATATTCTGGTAACTGCTACAAACATACTCTTAGGTCTCCTTGCGCCTCTTGCAAATGCAACGATTTTGCCACGTTCTTTTGTAAGAATAACAAGCCTTTTGTCAAATTCCCCAACATCTGTAGCCTTTATCACCATACCCGTTAATACAAGTGAATCTATCATTTTCTTGTAATATCCTTTTTATCATATCCGAAATTCTTAAGTAAAAAGTCGCTGTCACGCCATTCCTTTTTAACCTTTACCCAGAGTTTTAAGTTTACCTTTGTCTCTACCAGATTCTCAATTTCATACCTTGCCGCACTGCCGATTTTCTTAAGCATTGCCCCGCCTTTACCGATAATTATGCCTTTATGTGATTCTCTTTCACATACAATTGTCGCATCAATATCTACTATACTTCCATCTTTTCTGAAATTCATTCTGTCAATTGCAACTGCTATTCCATGTGGAATCTCGTCATCTAAGCATTTTAATGCTTTTTCCCTGATAAGCTCTGCTGCAATCTGTCTCATCGGCTGGTCTGTTACAGTATCTTCATCATAATAAGCAGGACCATAAGGCAGATATTTATAAATCAATTCGATAATTGTGTCTGTATTATCACCTTTTAAGGCTGATGCCGGAATAATCTCAGCAAAATCATATATTTTTCTGTAAGTATCTATATATTGAAGTAAATCATCTTTCTTAACCGTATCAGTCTTGTTAATAATTAGAAAAACCGGAGTTTTAACATTCTTAAGCTGCTCTACAATATGTCTTTCGCCCGCACCTATGAAATTAGATGGCTCTACTAACCAGAGGATTACATCAACTTCTTTTAAAGTTCTCTCTGCCACATTTACCATATATTCACCTAACTTATTCTTCGCCTTGTGAATACCCGGTGTGTCTAAGAAAATAATCTGTCCCTCATCACTTGTATATACAGTCTGTATTCTGTTTCTTGTTGTCTGTGGTTTGTTAGAAGTTATGGCAATCTTCTGTCCTATGATTTTATTCATAAGAGTAGATTTTCCCACATTAGGTCTTCCTATCAGGGTTACAAAACCTGATTTTATCTGTTTGTCATTGTTTAACAAATTATCAAACTGTGTCATTCGTTTCTCCTTTTATAAACTTTATTAGCCATTTATCTATATTTACTCAAACAGATTAACTGTTGTCTTAAATAAGTCCTTATCTTTCTCAATATTTGCTTCATTTCCGACTACACATATACTGTTACAGCTAAGCACAGCTTCTACAAGGTCAGCAAAGCTTCTGATTGTCTCTTCATTTGCATTAAGCACTTGTAATCTTTCTCTTTGAAGATTCTCAATGTTTTCCTCATTGAAATATGCAGACATTGAACGGCTTCCCTTAGACAATGCTGTAAGTGGAACATCCATACTGCTTATCGTTCCAATGATATATTTAGTCATATTTCTCTCATCTGTCGTGAAGTTTCTGATATATTCAGGTACTCCGTCAAATACTTCATTTGTTTTTCTAAGATTAGGATCTCTGTATGAAGAAAAATATGACTCACCTGATTTTCCAAACATACAATTACAGCCGTACGCACCACCCTGCTCTCGTATATTTTTCCATAAATACTCACTATTCAATATAGTCTTTAGAACTCGTAATGCACCATTGTATTTATATCCTGCTTTAGAGAAATCACCAGTTCTTGTAACGTATTGAACCTGTGCTGAAGTCTTAAAGCCCTCATTCTTCTTATCTATTACAATATCATCTATCGATGCCATAGCTGATCTGTCATTTTTACTTAACTTATCTGCAAGCTTACCAAAACTATCCTTAAAATATGCATAACCATCATCATTAGCTGTATAACTAACTACCAGATTGTCTTTTCTGAACACATATTTCTCAAGAGTTCTTAATTGTTTTACTAAATCTTCTTTATTAGCCTCAAAGTTGCTTTCCAGATTCTCAATAAATTTATAATTTGATATTCCTTTAAGTTGCTCTGTAATTGCACCTATTTTAGAAATATATGAAAGATTTCTTATAACTGCTGCCGCATCTGAAGAACGCATAAGTGAACCTTGCAGGTTAGATTTTCCCTCACAGATAATCTCATATAAACGTTTAGTATCATCTAACTTCGTTCTAAACAGAATTTCTTCAATAAGTTCAATGGCCTTCTCTACTTTCTCGAAGAATACCTTTGCCTTTACTTCAAATTTAATATTATATTTATCAGTATTTGAAGCATTTCTGTACACATTAATTTCCTGATAGATACCACCTGTATGAATACCCATTTCATTACTAAGTTCGGCATATGTGTAATTCTCAGTATCCATATATCCTAATGTGCCTTTTAATACTACAAGATATGAAAGCATCTCATAAGGAATGTCAGTTATATCAAAGCATAAGCTTAAATATCCGATTCCATTTGTAAATATATTATGTCTTACTACTGTAATCCCATCCTCACTAACTACAGTATTATAGAATGGCTCAACTTCTTTTGACAAATCTTCCCTGCTAAGAACAGGTATTGTATCTAACTGTTCCTTAGTCGATGGTGTCTCCTGATATTTCTTAAGATTCTTAGTTTTCTCTACTAATTTATCTATCTCTTCTTCTGTCATCTCAGCTTTGATTTTAGCAAGTTTCTGTCTGAGTTCTTCATCTTTTCTTGTAGTAAGTCCTTTTTCAGGCTTAAGAACTACTAATGAAGAATGTGTATTATCTAAGAAATATTTCTTAATAAGCTGCTCGTAATAGTCTGTATCAAGCATCTCCCTTAATTTTGCAAACTGTTCATTCTGTTCTAAATGTCTGAATGGTTCAGCATCATCATATAACCAGCTGTCAAATACCTGAAAGCTGAACATAAGTCCCTTAGGATATGAACCAAAATCATTTTCTCTGTATTGGAATTCGAAGAAATTAAGTGCAGCTAAAAGTGAGTCTTTATCAATTCCATTCTTAACAAGTTTATCTAATTCTTCTCTGATTGTTGCTACAAATTCGTCTTTATCTTCGGCATTTGCATTCTTAGCTGTGAAATTGAAATATGGCTGTAAAATATAGTTATTATATCTTCCTGAAATATCTTTACCTATACCCTTTTCTAAAAGTGCCTGTTTAACAGGTGCTCCCGGCATAGAAACAATTGCATATTCTAATATCTGAAGTGCAAGATAAGTCTCTTTATCCAATATGTCCCCGGTTACAACATTGTAAGATAAATAGGTATTATCTCTCTCACTTTCACTTTCTGAGATTGAATAATTCTCTACAACTTCTCTCATCTTAGAAAATGGTTTCTGATATTTTATCTCAGAATCAACCTCAATATAATCGAATTCACTAAGATATCTTTCGTCAATCCATCTAAGTGTCTCCTCCATATCCATATCTCCATAAATATAGATATAACTGTTAGATGGATGATAATATTTCCTATGGAAATCTAGAAATTTCTCATAAGTCAGTTCAGGTATATGGTCAGGGTCTCCACCTGATTCCACGCCATAACAGGTATCAGGGTAAAGTGACTCTGTAATTATTCTGTCAATAACATCATCTGGTGACGAAAATGCACCTTTCATCTCATTATATACGACACCATTGTATTTTAACTCAGCATCCTTATCCTCTAAACTGTATGTTACACCCTCCTGGCTGAATATCTCTTCTTTCTCATATACATTGGGATGAAAAACCGAATCCAAATATATATCCATAAGATTATGAAAATCTTTATCATTAGTGCTGGCAACAGGATATATCGTCTTGTCAGGGTATGTCATCGCATTAAGAAATGTATTAAGTGAACCCTTTACTAATTCCATAAATGGGTCTTTTACAGGGAATTTCTCCGAACCACATAATACGCTATGTTCTGTAATATGTGCTACTCCTGTACTGTCTTCAGGCGGTGTTCTGAAACCAATTGAAAATGTCTTGTTATTATCATCATTTTCAATTAATATAACTCTTGCTCCTGATTTATTGTGTCTCAAAACATATCCTATAGAATCTATGTCTTTTAATTCTTTTTTCTCCTGAAGTGTGTATTCCTTTATATTCTCTATATTCATTGATTTCCTCACTTTATATATTTTTAATAGTAATAATCCAATATAAATGAGATTATACCACAATATATAAGTAAATGTAAATTTTATCTTATGACTCTATATAATCCCTTACACATTTTGGCATATTCTCTACATTACAACCATACTGGCTCAAAAATGCCATAACAAAACGCTCAATTCCATATCCGATACAGCCCGACACAACATTTTCCACTCCCGATACGCCTATATTAAATGTATGTGAAAATGTTTTGCCATGTCTGTTAAATGATGCAACCGATATATCTCTATTATTATCATACTCTAATCTCAACTCATATTTTGCCTTATTATGCATTTGAATAAGTTTATACCTGTTCATATTAGGTGTAATAAATAAATCTGTTGCACTTTCAATATCGCCCTTTAATCCAAGCTCTACCATAAATCTGCTCGTCTGGTTAATCATTCTGTTAATTGAAGTGTCAACATATTCTTCACTTCCCACAAACACAATCTCTCTTACATGATAGTCTCTTAAGCGGCCAAATTCATTGTTCTTATCCTTTTCATTTCTAAATACATTCTGTAAAAATGTCAGACTTGTATTATCTTTAAATACCGTATCCTTATATCTTTCATAGACATGAAAGCAGGCAGACGGAGATAATACTGCATTACTATCCTCAACATACATACTGTTACCCGGATAATTATTAAGGTATTTCGTCTTAATCAAAGTATCTTTAGAAAGTAAGACCGGATATCTTTCTTCTATTGCCGAGTTAATTATTGCAAATTTCTTAAATACTTTGTCAAAATAATCAAATAACCTTGCTGAAATTCCATTAAGACATACACCGCCATTTTCAGTCCTAACAATATTTCCCTGCTTAAGTATCTCATCTAATGAATGAAATTCGCAGTTTACTTTATTAATATACAGATATTCCTTTTCATCATTCTTAATACTCTCTAATATATCAGTATTATCATTATTATTCCTGCTTATGGCTTCATTTATAATCTCTAACATATCCTTTATGTATTTAGCCTCACTGATTCTTATAATATATTCATCTAATTCAAAATCACATATATCTTCAACATCAATTATAATGTTCATAATTGTCAATGAATCAAAACCGTTTTCCACACTAACTTCTGTGTCTGGTGTTAATATAATCTCTTTCTCTGAATCTATATTATCTCTGCATATATTTAATATCTCTTCTTCCGTCATACTATCCTCATTTCTGAGCGACTTGTCGCAAAGAGGCGCTGAGAAATTCGCACAGGCGATTTCTCAGCTGCCATAAAAGCTATTTGCTTTCGCTCCGAAGCAAATAGCCGTGTGAAAAATCAGATATCAATCTGTATTTTTCACACTATCCTCCATTTCTAATTTACCACTTGCATTATTCTTTAATTATATTTTTAAGTATTCTATTTTCTTCTAATGTAAGTCTCTTCGCTTCTTCAATTACCTGATTAAACAAATCGACATTTCCTTTTATTCCTGCTTTGAACATATTCATTATAAGTTTATCCCAGTGTTTCACTATTTCCTGATACTCCTGGTATTTCTGATTCTGATAATCATGATTCTCAAAATCTGAACCAGAAGTGAAAATATTGTCAAATATAAACTTTTTAGACTGTTCAAAGCCCTCGATTCTAAGCTGTCTGTTACATTCTGCCATAACACCTTTAGTATCAATATTATTGCTAAATATACTCTGCATATCCTCTAATAATGAAATAAAACATCTATAGCCTCTGTATCTTTTCTTATTTGATAACAATGGATTTTTCAAATAATCTTTTAACTGATTATTTCTGGCTGCAATAACCTCTTTTCTAATTCTGTCCTCTTTAAATGCATCTCTTTCATATCTAAGAATCAGATATTCATTGTTATATGTATTCCAGTTATCTAATAAATCTTTATCATCTATTTCACCACTATACACATCTTTATCTGTGACAGGTGGACAGGCATCATATATCATAAAATGATTTTTCTCATAACCAACTACAGTAATATAATGTGATATTTCCTTATCTCTTGAAAATTTCTTATTATATGGCAATGATGAACTTGATAATCTGATAATAATTCTTTGATATTTTTCTAACATATTGATTAGAAATACTTTCTTATTATCAATGCTATCAATGTCATCTTCAATATAATTATCCCATACACTGTCAGGTGCATATTTTCTTACAAATCTCTTATTAGCTTCATATTGTTCCGTATATATCATATGAGCGCCATAATTTCCTGTATAATGCATATTGAAACCATTTCCAAGGAAATATATGTCACTCATATTTATGTGTATGTTATCATTTATTAACCAATTATATATACAGGAATTAAGACATTCTATTCCCTGCTTCATAATTAGTCTCTCTTACCTAATTCATTAATTATTTCTGATGAATCATAAGTTAATACTTTCTTATTATCACTTGTGCTGTAATTAACCTCGTCATAATTAGTATCTACTAATACATAAGCTTTTTCTAAATATTTATTAACGTTTTGCTCAAATTTTCTGATATTATCTGCATCTTCAGACTTTTTATCTGAGTCATTAACGCTAAAGTTGACTTCTCCGTTATCTTTTTCTTCTGTCTTGCCATCTTCTGTCAAATTCCATACAGAATATTTATAAACTGCATTTCCCTGATTCATATATAAACACATTTCTACGATATAATCATTTTCGCCATCATTATATACATACAATCCATCCTGCTCCATATGGACAGGGGATACCTTTTTGCCCCATATTTTCTCTTTGTTCTTTCCCGAGAAAATATCTACAGTATCAGTATCCCAATATTCATTTGCACTGTTTATATCCTTGGCTACATATGCATTTACCTTTATCTCATCTTCTACTCCATCATTAGTTACATCAGCATAGAATGAAAATGTTTCTTTATTATCGTCTGTATCTTTACTTTCAAAAATTTTATTTTGGGAAACTATCTCGCCATCTTTATTAACGGTAACGCAATATAAATTCTTCACCGCATACTGATTGTCGATATTCTTCACGCATAACTTGTTATCACCAATAGTCACACAATCGTATGTTCCATCATCAAGCTTTAATCCAGCATATGAAATATTTTCATTACTATCTTCTTTTTCACTAGGAGTATTATAATCTTTCAATAATTTATTCTCTTTCCAATAAAAGCTGTATGATTCTTCCGGTGTATATAATTCAATTATATGACCATTATTATATGTTCTGAAACTGCAGGCATTATCACCCTGATTCATATCACAATTAATATATTTTACATCTAATGAATTAACTACCTTATTTTCTTTTACAGAATATACAAATAAGCCATAATAATCTTTAAATACCAATATCTCGTCATCACCATATACAAGTTCTGTATTTACAACCTTAAGTTCATCTGTTACATCTGCATTTTTAACTTCTATACTTTCTGTAACACCATCTGATAATTCGATACTTTCCTTTGTATTGTAATTTTTAACATTCTTATCTGATTCATTTTTATCTGAACATGCTGTTATACATACCATTGTTGTCAGCATCGCTGCCATTAAAATTCTCTTTCTCAATGTAATTTCTCCATTTCATTTGCTTAATATATTAAACACTATATAAATTATTTGATATTACTTAGTCTTAAATCTTATTTATCTGTTACAATTTCTCTTCTCCATACCTGTGATTCAGGTTCAAGGAATGTTTCATTGCAATCAACTTTCACATTACTTTCTGTTATTTGCCAATTCTTAAGATATCCATATTCTTTTACGCTCTTATTGTTAATAGTTGCACTGGCAAATACATCTTCATATTCACCTGTTTCAACGTTAAATTTTACAGGATACTGCCAGGAATAACCTGTATGTGTGTTATTCTTACATAATAATAAATATGTATCACCTGATGTTGCTTCTGTCACAATATAAACACTAGTATTCTCTTCTGGATCAATATCCTGCTTATAAAGAAGTCTGTCACCATCTTTGCAATAATACCATTTTATGTCACCTTCAAAATCATCTACTGTAATATGTGCTTCTTTGTAATTCTGTTCTAAATCAACATATGTGTTATTCTCCATCTTAACAAATTTGTTCTGATCCGGATTAAAAATTACATTATTCTTATAATCTATACCTTCATTATAATAATCTTTAACCAAGGTATCATTACCCTCTGATAATGACTTATCTATTTTTATATTATCACTGTCTGAATCAGCCTCATTTGTGTCTACACTTTCTACTACATTAACGTCTTTCTTACTGCTTAATTCTTTCTTACCTGAGCATGCTGTTAAGCACACCATTGTTGTTACCATTGCTACCATTAACATTCTTTTTCTCATTGTTTTTCCTCTATTTCACTTGCATAAATTTACTTTATATATTAATGTAATGCCATTATACATTATACCTGGCTATACTAATACTGATTTTCGCAAATCTTACAAAAACCTTACAAATTACTGTGCATTTATTTATACCATTTTACCTCTTATACTTTCCTTTATTACTTTTTATCTTTAATATTCCTATGCTCATCACAACAAAAATTGCTATAACTAATCCCATAACAAAATATATATTTATTGTTTTATCAGATTTATCTGCGCTTTTCTTTACTGCAATTCTACCTCCAAATGGTACTTCTTTATCCTTTGCCATATCTTCTATTTTTACACTATCAACATAATATGTACTATCAGCTTCATATTTATCAACTATGTTGTAAAAATATGAAGCCTCATATTTATTATTGCTTTTTAAATTTATATCTAAATCAGAATTGAAAAACGGAATTATATAATCTTTAGAATTGGTCTTCATATAACATATGTCCGTCATAATATCCATAACCGTAGCATAATAAATATCAGCATCTTTACATATTTCTTTTTCAATTTTTTTTATATTATATATATAATCAATTTTATCCTTACAATCATAAATAGAAGAATTATACTCAATATTATTATTCGTTATATCAAATATCATCAGACTATTTTTATTTTGCTTTGTAACATAAGGAATATACAATTGTTTCTTTACATTATCATTTTTTTCTTTAAACCAGCTATGTCATCATATATTGAAACACATATTGCATTATTAATATCATATTCTGCCATTGTATACTCATCTATATCATTTTGTTTGTTTTCAATCATATTCGTCATAAATTCTTCTGCAACTTTCATATATTCTTTATACGAATTTTGCTCACTAGCCCTTATCTGAATATTCATTTTGTTAGTTAATATCACACTAATTATAATTAACATAATACCTAAAATTATTTTCTTCTTCATATATTGCTCCTTTCTAAGCTTTTGTTATAATTCTCTATATTCAAACTATTGCAGTTATACAGCATATCCAAAATCCATTTCACTTTTTTATAAATCTTATTCTGTTACAGGTTTGTATTCATTTCCATCAATGATAACTGATTCAACATTTTTAATATCCATTATATTTTTAAAAGGGGCAATATACGCATAGTTTCCGGTTTCACCACCTATGCCACCGCCATCTTCTCCACCCAGAAGACTTGTTCCTTCTTTCACAATTACTTTATCTTCAGTTCTTATAATGTATCTGCTTTGACTATTTATCCATTAGTAGTATTTTACTTAATACTATTCAAATATTTTACTTTTCGATACTATCTCACCCTCTTTATTCAGGGTAATACAATATAAGTCCTTAACATCATATTGATTATCAACATTCTTTACACATAATTTGTTATCACCAATAGTTACACAATCATATTTTTCATCATCAAGCTTTAATCCGCCATATGAAATATTAGCATTACTATCTTCTTTTTCACTAGAAGTATTATAATCTTTCAATAATTTATTCTCTTTCCAATAAAAACTGTATGATTCTTCCGGTGTATATAATTCAATTATCTGACCATTATTATATGTTCTGAAACTGCAGGCATTATCCCCCTGATTCATATCACAATTAATATATTTTACATCTAACGAATTAACTACCTTATTTTCTTTTACAGAATATACAAATAAGCCATAATAATCTTTAAATACCAATATCTCATCATCACCATATACAAGTTCTGTATTTACAACCTTAAGTTCATCTGTTACATCTGCATTTTTAACTTCTATACTTTCTGTAACACCATCTGATAATTCGATACTTTCCTTTGTATTGTCATTTTTAACATTCTTATCTGATTCATTTTTACCTGAACATGCTGTTAGACATACCATTGTTGTCAGCATCGCTGCCATTAACATTCTCTTTCTCATTGTTTTTCCTCCATTTCACTTTCATAAATTTACATCGATTATAACCGACTCGACATTTTTAATGTCCATTATGTTTTTCAAATAATTAATATCTGTTATTTTTAATTTTTAGTTGTTTCTCCAATTATTGTTCCTCCTGCTTTCTTCTTCTCACCTTTTACTTTGTCTATCTCTTCAGCCATTTTTATAAACTCTTTGTTATTGCATGCTTTACCATTGAATTCCACATATTTGCCATCTCCATATTGTAATACGTACAATTTATATAAAACATTTGTATCATTAACAAAATAAATATTTGACCAGCCACCTACTATACCTTCAGGGCACCCTAAATCATTATATTCCGGTTCAATTAGCGCCATCTTACTTTTAAATTCATCAATAATTTCTTTATCAGTAATAGAATAAACTCCACTATCATCATCTATTCTTATCTCTGTAATCTCATAATTAGTAATATCTTTTATATCTTCCTTCAGATTGTCTTCAGTATTAAGATGTTCTAATTTAGTTGTCTCTTCTGTGCTGGCAGCTTCACCTATAGTTTGATTATCCACATTGTTATTACTTTCTGTTGATTGTTTCAAACTTCCACATGCAGTTAATACTACTGCTACTAATGCTACAAATAAAATTCTCTTTCTCATAAAATCTCTCCTTTACTTTACAACATATGTATATTTTGCTATTTTTTATAAATTGAATTAAATTTTTGGCTTTAGATTTTATTTAAAGTATGCCCTTAAACATTGCATGACTATAATAATAAATATAATCGAACTCACAATATATGGTAAAATAGCCTTTTTATTATTTCTATTTTTGATTAAACATACTATATTAACTATAACCATTAATATTGCTGTTATTACAATCACTTGATTATTTGTTACAATATTAGTAAAATCTAAAATTATATTAATTAACATAATGCTTAAAATTATTAATGAGATTTTTTTTGTCTTTTCATTCATATATTGTACCTTTCTAAACTTTTGTTATAATTTTCTATATTCAAACTATTGCTAGTATACAACATATCCAAAATCCATTTTATTTTTTTATAAATCCTGCAATATTTTATGTATCTATATCATAAGCAGTTCCATTTATATATATTTTTCTAATCTTTTTAATATCTTGAACTTCTTTAAATAAATAATATGCATAATTGGTATCTGTTATTTCTGTATAATCTTTTCTAAAATCTGACTCCGAATATATATCATTAATATTCTTTTTCGAACCATCTGAATATTCAAGTTCTATATCAAAGCCTGCAGCACAATTATACTTATTCTCATCATTACCTGTAATAAATATACCTAATGGCGATAAATATATTCCATTTGCCATTTCATAAGTTTCATTAACTGTATCTTCTAAAGCAAATTCTTCTATACAGGTATTCTTATTAAAATCATACAAATATATATTTCCACCAAAATGTGGTACGTCATAATATAATATTACGGTATTCTGCTTCATAACATAATCCGTCGGTATCATAGGTATTATGTCAGTTTTATCATCTGTAATACCTAACTTATCTTCATTTATTCCAATCATCTTTAGCTTATCTATAAATGCTGTATATTTTAGTTCTTCACCAATTTCCATATATTCTTGTCCAAACTCCGGATTTGTAATTGTTATTTCGATATATGCTATTTTAAGTTCTTTTTCGTAAATGTACGATAATTCTATTGTATATTCATTATATTCTATAAAATTCTTTTTTTCTGATAACAAATCTTTAATTTTTACCTTTTTGTTTTCCTTGAAATATTTATTTATAAAATTATTTCTCTGAAGTTCTATCTGAGCATTATCTATTTGTTTGTCAGTTTTATCATTTGCAAAAGTACAAATAATTGAAATGATATATATTATAATAACTATGCTTAACAAATATCTAATCTTTTTTCTTTCTTTGCACTCAATAATACATATTATACTTGATACTATAATAATTAATGAGGTTACTATATTAAATTCAACAATTGTAATTACATCACTTAAAAATAATAATATATTTAAAATTGCTATTACACTAATAAATATCCAACTTGTTTTTTTTGTATTCACAATATAAATTTCCTTTCTTTATATAATGCTACTTAAACACATATTCAAAACTATTGCTATTATACAGCGTATCCAAAATCTATTTCACTTTTTCATAAATCTTACAATATGCAAATACTTACTATGTATATTGTAAGATTTTATATAGTATTCTATATGATATATACTAACATCTATATGTTATTCAGGAAAATATTCCTTACCATCTACAGTTACGCTTTTTATATCATCTAAAACAAAAAATCTTTTTGATGCTAAATATTTATCATGTATAGTTTGTTCATAACCTACAGCAGTATAACCGCCTATACCTTCTGTAACATCATACAGATCTATACTACTTCCATCTTTATAATTTATTTTAATATTCTCCATTTTACCTCGTCTCTGATTATAAACATATTTGTTATCTACTTTAAAACCTAATGGAGAAATATAAAAACCTTCTATATTCTCATCATCTACTTTTATTTCTATATAATTACTTTCCTGTGGAAGCTCAATATGTAAACATTCTGTATTTTTCGAAAAATATTCAACATTTATACCAAAATCAGTAGCTCTCTCAATGTATGGTCCCCATATACAAATCTCATTGTCACTTATTACTTCATATTCATAATTTTTAAACAATTTTTTTTCATAATGCTGGATTCCACGTACTGCTCCTGATGGTATCATTCCATCAAAAAGTTCTAGTTTAAAATCTTCACATATAAATGCATAAAAGTCAGGTAAATTACTTCGCATAGACGACAAATTAGTGTTTTTACTCTTAATAGTCAATTGATATGCACCCATTCCGGTCGCAGTATCATATATAAGCTCATCAACTGAAAATGTTAAATCATCTGTACTTGTTTCACCTACATTCTTGATTACCAGTGAATTAAGATAGTCTTTTGTTTCTTTATCTTCATCACTAAATAATTTATTAATGATAGTTTCATATTGTGAATCATCTTGTGTTTCTTTTGATTTTCCGCCACTATTTTCGCAAGCTGTCAGTCCAATTAATAATATTAATACTAATTGAACTATCAAAGCCTTTCTTAATTTCATTGGCATTCTCCATTCTGTTATTCATTTTTCTGTTTGCTTTTGTTTTATTATATTTATGATTTTCTATATTTAAGCTATTGCTATCATACATCATATCCAAAATCCACTTTACTTTTTGTAAATCTTATTCTGTTACAGGTTTGTATTCATTTCCATCAATGATAACTGATTCAACATTTTTAATATCCATTATATTTTTAAAAGGGGCAATATACGCATAGTTTCCGGTTTCACCACCTATGCCACCGCCATCTTCTCCACCCAGAAGACTTGTTCCTTCTTTCACAATTACTTTATCTTCAGTTCCATCATTATATTTGAGTATAACAGTATCTGGTTTTATGAATTCATCTCTATTAATTCTTATACCCATAGGTGATAAAATTACAATTTCTTTATCAAATTCAAATTTTTTAGTATTTGAAATACTTATTAAATTAAATTCATATAATGAACCAGCTTTATTCCTTTCTACTAATAGAATTTTATCTTTTGCAGAAGGTGCCCACACAGTATTACTAAGTCCTTTATAGAAATACATTTTATTTCCATCAATAACACTTTCTTCACGACCACTACCACCTGCATAATCTATAAGTGAATATTTTTCAAAGAATTTATTAAGATTATCTGTTTTACCATCGTTCTGTTGAATAACAAATACAAGATATCCTATTCCAACTTCCGAATCATATACACTACTTTCTAATGTGACTGTATAATCGTCTAATTCTATTTTCTCATCATTATATATTGTCATATTTTTAATATATTCTCTACTTTCCGGATCAAAAAACATTTCTGTTATATCCTTCGGTCCGTTACCATATATCCTATATACGGCACCTGCTCCGCAACCACATATAAGGATGAGTGCAATTATAAAATAAATAATTTTTTTCTTCTTCATACATTGCTCCTTTCTAAGCTTTTACTATAATTCTCTATATTCAAACTATTGCTGTTATACAGCATATCCAAAATCCATTTCACTTTTTATAAATCTTACAATATACAAATACTAACTATGTATATTGTAAGATTTTATATAGTATTCTATATGATATATGCTAATATCTATATGTTATTCAGGAAAATATTCCTTACCATCTACAGTTACACTTTTTATATCATCTAAAACAAAAAATCTTTTTGATGCCGCATATAATGAATGATAAACCTCTCCATTGCCGCCACCACCTGCTCCTTCAATTATGTCATATAAATTCACACTATTTCCATCCTTATAATTCACTTCAACATTTTCCATTTTACCTAAACGAAGACCATCAACACATTTTGTATCTATCTTTACACCAATGGGCGAAATATAAAATCCTTCTATGTTCTCATTATCAACTTTTATTTCTATATGATTATCTTCCTGTGGAAGTTCAAGATGCAAACATTTTGTGTTTTCTTGAAAATCTTCAACATTTATATCAAAGGTATTACCTTCTGCATATGGTCCCCATATACAAATTTCGTTGTCATTTATTACTTCATATTCATAATTTTTAAACAATTCTTTTTCATAATCCTGGGTTTCCATTACAGCTCCTAATGGTATCATTCCATCACAAAGTTCTAATTTAAAATCTTCACATACAAATGCATAGTAGTCTGGTAAATGATTTTTCATAGTTGACAGATTAATACTTTTGCTCTTAATAGTTAATTGATATGCACCCATTCCAGTTGCACTATCATATATAAGTTCATCTACTGAAAACGTTAAATCATTGGTACTTGTTTCACCTGCATTTTTAATTACCAGTGAATTAAGATAATCTTTTGTTTCTTTATCTTCATCACTAAATAATTTATTAATGATAGTTTCATATTGTGAATCATCTTGTGAATCATTTGATTTCCTATCAACCGTTCCACATGCTGTAAAACTGACTACTGATATCATTACCAATTGTAACGCAATTAATTTTCTTAGTTTCATTCTCATTCTCCATTCTGTTTATTTAAAGAAATACTTTTTTTCACAGTCACCTTTTTCTCTTACAACAGTTATTTTATCCTTAACACAATCTAAATTTCTTAATATGAATTGTGTAATATTTAATGCATGACTGGTAAATTGATATTTTAATCCTTTAATATCATAAACTTGCTTAGCTCTAGTGTGAAAATAATAGGACCCTATTGTAACATTGTCACTATCATCTACTTTTCTTATATATGTACACATCATTATATTTATACTATTTACTTCGCGTCTATATACCTTTCTTTCATAATCTTTTGGCACCAATGTATCATCCATCAAGTCAACAAACGCATACATTCTATGATTCGTAATTGCAACATTTCCAGAATCAAGGGTTCTATTAAGATCTGGGCTATTTTCATTAACATAATTTTTAATTAATTTTTTTTCTTCTGTTCCATGAGAAGTTGATAACAATTCACCTGTTAGTTGTCTACGTACCGTATCTGTATAATCTGTTGTAACCTTAGCATACGTTTCCCTATAAGCTATATTAGAATTATCATATTTAGCATTATCATCCCACGATACAATAGCCACATCTAACATTCTATTTTCAGGCATTGTAAGCCATGTATAGTTTGTTATTAATTTATAATATTGTTTATTACCCAGTTTTTCAGGAACTATAAGTATAGATTTTTTTAAATATGTTCCTTTCATATTATCACTATTATCAACACTATTTATGGTTTCATATGCATATACATTAACAGGTTTTAAACCTACTGCCTCTAATACATCATCTAATACTGTATTGTCATCTTTTTCTTCCATTTCTGAAATATCAACATCATAATATTTTTCAGCAATAACAGCATTTATTTCATCTTTTGTAAGTTCTACCAGACTACTTTCTGCTATCACTGTATCATCTGAAGATTTTACTGTCTCGTTTTCAGAATTATCATCTGCATCACTATTATCTTCATCAGGCTCTATATATTCATAAAATGAAGTATATACCTGTATATCTTTATTAGAACTTTTCATCAATTCTTCTAATGTCTCATCATCTAATTTTTCTATTTCCTCATCAAATAAACCATTTTCATTAAGATATCTTTCCGTCTTATTATCTAAAAGTTCTGTTTTATTTTTCTTTTCCTCCTCAACTTTCATATTTACATATTTTTCGTCTTTTGCATCTTCAAATATAGTTATTTCATTTTCTTCAACTACTACACTTTCACTGGCATATGCAATATTATTAAACATTACCAAGCTCATCAATGTAGTCATTATCATTGCTTTTGTTCTTCGCATTTTTCTAAAACTCCTTTTTTCTTTCTTCATTCTATACTTCTCTTACAAAGTATCTCAGTTTGCCATTATCCTCATCCGGTAGAAACTCATCATAATACTCAAAATCAAATTCTGTATCATATAATCTCTCTTCAGCGATTGATTTTAAAAACAGGTTTTCAACATCTCTTTCACCTATTCCCGCATCTATGACATCCTCGTCTAACACCAGATAAACTATAAAGTATGCATATTCCTTTTGTACTACTCTGAACTGTAATATTATGTTATCCAACTTAATATTTACTGTTTCTATAGCTCTCACAAATATATATGCATTTATCCTGCTGCCATCACTTAATACAATATAGTCATTAACTCTTCCTGATGACAATTTTAATACAGGACTTTTATTTCCACATTTACATACATCGTGATTGTGGTCTATTACTCCTCTGTCTCCGATTTTATATCGAATAAAAGGCATTGCATGATTATTTAATGTGGTTATAATAATACTTCCATCTTTACCATCTTGTACCTCCTTCCCTTCATTATCCACAATCTCTACATATATGTTATCTTCCATACAATGCAACTTATTATGAGGACATTCAAACGCAATCGAATTAGCTTCATGGCAACCATATTGATTAGCTATTTCACACTTAAATACCTCTTTTAATTTCTGTCTGGTGCTTTCTAGTAACATTTCACCTGTTAATTCTATATACGATAAATTCTGTATTTTATCTATGTTGTTTCTAGTCATTGCCTTTGCTAATAATAGTGCAATACTAGGTTGCAGATTTAACCATCTTGGATTGAATTCTTTTATCTTCATACATATCCAGTCCATATTTTCATCATTAAGATTAGCTTTACTAAAACCAATCCTAAGCTTGTCTTCTTCATACTTAATATTTCCATTGGTCTTGTATCTATCTGTATTACCAATAGTATAGAAATAACACATCTTGTCCCCAGGATTAATTCCATAATATTTCTTTCTGTATATCCATAATGATAAAAGCGATTTATTAAAATCTGTCTTATCCCAATATACATTCAGGCACTTTCCTGTCGATCCTGAAGTCTGTAGCATTATAATGCTACCATCATTTTCCATACCATAATCTAATGAAATGTTAACTCCATCTCTAACTATTTCATCTTTACATATAATAGGCAGATTCTTCATTTTCTCTGTTACATTTTCTTCTGTCATCTCTTCAACAATATCTGACATCTGCTTTTTCATATAGAATGGTACTCTTTCATATGAATACTTTATCATATTTAATAGCTTTTCTTTATTCACTTTCTTTCTCCATTACACTTTATAGTTTTTCCACATATATTCCCATTTTTTAATTTGCACTATAATTTATATGTTTTTTATTTTTTGCTTTTCACTCAACCAGTCTAATAATCCACGATAACTATTAATTATTTCCATTACATTATCTTCTCCAATTAAATCTATGTTGAATTTTTCTTCTACATTCGTCAGAAATATCATTATATGCAAAGAATCAAACTCCAAATCTTTGAATAAATCTATTTCTTCCTTTTCTCTTATTGCTTTCTTCAACGCTTCATCTTCAACCATTTTCTCTAAAATATCTCTTAACTTCTTATCACATTCATACATTTCATTATTCATTACTTCACCTTCTCCTTTTGTGTTTTATATGTTTTTACTGTTGAATTTCTATATATATCATTTGAGAACTTACATTCATCTTCCAACTTATCATGTCAATTATCTTTTTAGTATTCTCTGATGTTTGTACACAATGAATACTTTTATCTCTGTTTTCTAATATAATTTTAATTCTTTTATGTAAACCTGTATCAAGGCATTTTTCTATTTCACATACTACCTTATATTCCGGATAATCTGCTTCAATTTTTTTCTCCATATCTTTTAAATCTATTCTATGTCCATTTATCTTAACAGTTCTGTCACCTCTGCCAATTATATAGAAATAATTATCTTCATCTATATATCCCAAATCTCCGGTATTAAGTATTCCTTTTCTTTCATCACCTTTAGACAAATCAGATAATTCATATGCGTATCCCATAGTTACATTTTTGCCCTGATATATAATTTCACCTTGTGTATAGGGTTTAGAAACTACATTGCCATTAGTATCTTCTAACCACATTCTTCCATTCGGAATCGGAATACCTATGCTCCCTGATTTTTCTTCAGCCATATTCCAGGGTCTGTAACTTATCCTTGCAGTCGCTTCAGTCTGACCATACATAATAATGAATTTCTTTCTATTAGTTTTTGCATATTCAATAAAATATTGTTCTTCTGTAATTCCAATCTTTCCTCCTGCCACAGTCATTGTTCTTAATGTGTCTAATTTCCATTCTTTAAATCCCAGTTTCAAAAGCATTTCATATGTATACGGAACTGCTGCAATTGAAGTTCCACCGTATTTATTAAAGAAATCCCAAAACTGACTCTGGAATGGTCTCAATTCAGTAAGCAATATTGTCCCTCTGCTTTTCAAATGAGTATTAATAACAGATAATCCATATGTATAGTTCATCGGTAATAGAGTAATTGCTCTGTCTGTATCATCTATATTCAGATAATTTATAATATCATTGGTATTAGCCTCTATATTGTCTCTGCTTATCCTTACCAGTTTATTACTTCCAGTTGTACCTGATGTTGTAAGTAATAGTGCTAAATCTTTATGTAATTCAGGTTGTTCTATGTTATTCTCTATAAGACAATATCCGAATTCTCTATATATAATCTTATATTCTGCTACATTCTCTTTAATCCACATATCAGGTACCCATAAGAAATTAAATTTATATTTCTCAATATACACTTTTATGCTTTCAAAATTCATATCTCTGGAAATCATAAGCGGTACATTGCCTGATTTCAAACATGATACATATCCCACCATACAGCCAATTGTATTAGATGCTATTATAAGAATGGTACTTTTAAATATCATTTTTGAGCTGAATATTTCAATATACATTTTTAAATCATCATATGTTATTTTTTCATCTTTATCAGTTATAATTGCAATATTATTCATCTGCTACTACCATATAATCAAATTTAGTATTTAAAATCAAGTCAAAATAGACAACTTGTAACGAACGACACGTTTCACGTAACGAACGACATTTTTTTCGAAAAGTTTCTGTTTTTTTTATAAAATCCAGCCTTTTTGATGTCTATTTATATCGATTTTTATTAGTTTTTATTCTCTTATTTCTGTATTTTTGAAAAGTACTTTCACTTTTGAAGGTTTATTCCATGTTTTACACATCAAACCAACCTCCAGTCCATCATCGGTATTAACTTTCTGGCTAAATATTTGATATTCGTCTTGTTTCACTACTTTTCTGAATATAACTTCAGATTGGGTAATTTCTACTGATATCTCATATTTGTTATTAATGTCCAGATATAGTCCGTCATAACCAACTCTGTCTAAAATCCACTTTTCATTTCCTTCAAAACCACATATATAGTTTCTATTATCTGCGTATGTATGTATATATATTCCGGTCTGAAGCATTCCTTCATATTGCGAAACAGTGTCTCTCACTATCTCTATGCATGTATTAATTTTTATATTACTATTATTTTCTATGTGTCCTGAATAGATTTTAACTTTCGGTGCTTCATCTTCAATCCACCAGTTATATGTCCGCTTACCATTGAAATTGAATATTATTTTCTCATCATTTCCATATATTATTCCATCACCATTATTTATTTTCTCATATGTGATTTCATCTTTTATTTTATTTTTATTCTCATTATCAGATATATTTTCATTCTTATATAAATATTCAATAAATGCTTTTATTTCATTTTGTATATCATTTTCCGCAGCACTTATCTCATTAGAATTACAAGCAATAAATCTCCCCCTTGAAGCCTTTACAAGATTCACCATAATATAATTATCCCATAATTCATATAAGTTTTTTATCCTGCCCTGATATATATACCTCTTTTCAATATCATAATTAAAATCGGCCATTATACTCGCAATTTCTTCAAAGAGAACTTCTCTGTATTTATTAATGTTTATTAACTTCTTTTTAAATTCCTCCCGATAATATTTACCATGTTCACTATTATCTGCTGATACTTCATTTAACATTTCTAAAAGTTGTATCTGTCTGTATTCACTAATATTATCAATCTCTATTGCGTCATATTTCTCTAATATGTGAATCAATGCTCTTTTATAATCAAATTCTTTCTCTTGTTCAAGTGCTAAACATACATATTCATTTCCAAATCTTTTTCTATATTCCTTAGATGCCTGTAACAGAATATCATATGTAATAACAAATTCATCATACCTTTCACCAAGTTTGCCAAACTGTGTATTATCCACTATATTAAATGTTTTATTCTGTTCATCATATCCATTTACAAGAATCCAATGTCCCCAATCCCTTTTCATATAATACTCGCTATAAAATATATTTTTTAAATTTACGCCCACTATTACCGGAATTCCTTTATCGATATTTTTTCTTATTATATCTACTGTTGCTTTCCCATATTCAACCCTATTTATTCCAATTATCTCCCTGATACTCTTAAATATTGTTTCTCTTATATTTTCCCTGCCATCGCCAAAATATATCCCATACATTTTAGCTAAAATAAGATACAGGCTACTGCATTTGCTACTATAATAATTCATTGCAACGGCAATAGGATGTTCAAAACAAGTTACCTCATCAATGTAGTAATTCTTTGGCATATCATATACATCTAATTTTTTCATATGTAACATCCTCCGTTTCAACCTAAACAAAATATATTTTACTATTTTATTAAATATAATAACAATTGGTTTTCGTTGGTTTTTTAAATTTATTTCAGACTTTTTTGTTAGTTTTCGTTGGTTTCCATTGGTTTTCGTTAGAATTCGTTAGATTTTTAACAAAATATTTGTTAAAATATGTCAATTTGTGATGTGAATCTGCTACAAATATGTTATAATTAATATAAAATTGTTTCATCAAGAGAGGGCGAAATAATATGAATAAAATTTTATCAATTTTAATTATTGAAGATGAAGAAGAAGTATGTGACAGATATGTCGATTGCATTAAACCATTAGAATATTTTAATATTGTATCTATTACTAATGATTCTGCAAAAGGTATAGAATTAACCACATCAAGAAAGCCTGATATAGTAATATTAGACTTGGAACTACAAAGAGGCAGTGGTAGCGGGTTATCTTATATGGCATGGTATCGTGACTGCTATATAGAGAATAAGCCTATTGTCGTAATAACAACTCATAATCCAAGTGAACATATTCATAAAGCAGTTCGAAATATGGGTGCTGATTTTATATTTACTAAATTTGCAGATAATTACAGCGAAACATTTGTTATTGAACAATTAAAAATTATTGCAGATAATCTGACAATAAAGAAATCTTCTGAACGAAGCCTTAATGTTGCTATGTCTAAGGAACAGGATATCGAAAGATATAAACACTTATTATTTGATGAATTTAACAAGATAGGATTAAGTCCTAAACTAAACGGATACAAATATCTGGCTGATGCTGTGATTATTTATAAAATGTCTGTCACAAAGAATAGCATCTCTAAAGAATTATCAGACAAATATAAAAAGACGGCTTCTAGCATAGAGCGCGCAATGCAACGTGCAATAGAAACAACCTGGAGTCGATCTTCCATAGATGAATTATTTGAACATTATAAAGGAAGAATCAGTCATGATTCCGGTATTCCTTCAAATTTGGAATTCATTTCTTATTATGCCCGTAAATTGGATTTGTTGTAGAAATGCATTTATTATTTTGTAACAAATGTGTATATTAGTTATTTTTTGTAAATATACACATTTGTCTCTTTAAATTTAAAAATAGCTATTTTCCCCAAATTTTAGATAACATTTTCAAAATGCTTTCCATCATAAAAACATACCTCCTTTGAACTTGATGCTCAAAGGATAGTATTTTTTTATGCATGATATGAATTCATTTACGTCGTATATTTCAGTATAAAAACATTACTTTTTGTCATATTTTAGAATGGAGTTATTTATATGCTTGATGCTTTTATTAAATATTTTACACTTATTATATGTTCATTATATATTGCCCCTAAATTGCTTAACTTCAAGCAAGCCAAACACACAAGATATACTATATATAGTTTGATTTTTTCTTGTTTACTTTCTTGTATATATCTTTTATTTTCACATAAGTATTCTGTAATATATATACCTCTTGTCGGAATATCAATTTATATATTTATAAGATTATTCTATTGTAATATCATATCCACAGCTATATCCTGTACACTATATTCATACGCATTAAGTTATGTATTATTTGCAATTTCTGCGACATTAGTTACCTTTATTGTGGTTCCTCTTGAAAAAATTTTCAAGAATACAATTCCACTATCAATATACTTAATAATTGCTGTTGTGCAAATATCACTTATGATTTTAATTTTTAAAATTCGTCGTTTCAAAAATGGTATGCCATTTTTGAAATCAGAAAAATTTAATTATATTGGAATTTATATAGGACTTACAATTTTAATATGTGCAATCATTTTAAAATTTGCTGATGAAGATACATACAAATATTTTATACTTCCACAAATATTTGTATGTATCAGCTCCATTTTTATATTCATCTGGTGGCGTAGCAGGCTCAAAGCAACTTATATTAAAGCTGTTTATAATCGTGAACTTGAGATTCTAAAAAACGAACTGGCAACACTTAAGAGTGACAATGAAGTTCTATCTTCTCTTCTACATAAAGATAATAAGCTTATTCCCGCTCTCGAACTTACTGTCAGAAATTTTATCTGCTCAGATAATCCATCTGCACAGGATAAAGATAAAATACTTGCACAACTTAATAAGTTATCTATGGAGCGAAAAGGCATTATTAACAATTGCTCGACTTTTAATTCTACTCTTCCCTCAACAGGATATATGGTTATTGATGCACTTCTTAACTATATGATGCAGAAATGTTCTGCTTCTGATATAACTATGAACGTAAACATTATTGGAAATTTAGATACATTTATTGGTAAGATAATAGACGAAAGTGACTTTAACACTATACTTGCTGACCTAATTGAAAATGCATTTATTGCAACTAAATATAATAATGGCAAAAATATTTATATAAATATTAATTCAGAAGTTGAATTTCTAACATTAGACATTTATGATAGTGGCAATACATTTGATGATAATGTACTTATGAATCTCGGAATGAAACGTATAACAACTCATAAAGATAGTGGTGGAACAGGAATCGGACTTTCATCTACTTATGGTCTTTGTAAGAAATATAATGCCAGCTTTGTTATTACTGAAGATATTAATTCCGAAAATACTACTTTCAAGGATACCAATTCTAAAGATTTAATATCCGAAAAATCATCTTCGAATGTCATAACATTTACAAAAAAAGTTTCCATTATATTTGATGATAAATCAGAATATCGTCTCAAAACAAATAACGATTTTCATAATTTACAAAAGCTTGCAAAACGTGTCGATTTAATTATTGAAAATTAATCTCATACTACCGCAAGATACTTATAAATTTATTGACACTACACCAAAAAATTGGCATAATAATTTATGTCAGAAATGTATGTTAATGTATATTAAATATATTTTTGAAATCTTATAATATAGGTATTTCAAATTCATAAACACATTTATCTTTATTACCTATATTAATCTGAATACGAAAGGAATCTGAATATATGCAAAATTATATTATTACAAGTGATACAACATGTGATTTACCACTTTCCTATACAACTGAACATAGTATTGAAATTATACCTTTATACTATAATATGGATGATGTTGTCTATGGCGATGAAGTCAATATGGACCCATCTGAATTTTATAACAAAATGCGTAATGGCAAAATGCCAACAACTATGGCATGTAATCCCGAAGTAGTTGAAAAATGCTTCAGAAAATATTTAGACCAGGGACTAGATGTTTTACACATTTCATTTTCTTCTGCTCTTAGTAGCAGCTATAATACAACTGCTATAATAGCAAGAGAACTCTCAGAGGAATATACGAATAATAAAGTAATTGTAATTGACTCTAAATGTGCCTCTATGGGCGAAGGATTATTCGTATATAAAGCAGTTCAGAATCGTGACAATGGTATGTCAATCGAAGATAATGTCAAATGGTTAGAAGATAACAAGTTACACTTTTGTCATCAGTTTACTGTAGATGATTTACATCATTTACACAGAGGAGGCAGAGTTTCAAAAGCCGCAGCCATAATCGGCACAATGATTAATGTAAAACCTGTACTTCACGTAGATAATGAAGGACGTTTAATTCCTCTTAATAATGTCCGCGGAAGAAAGAAAGCCCTTAATGCCCTTGTTGACAATATGGAGAAAACCTGTAAAGGTTATGATAATGACATCGTATTTATCTCACATGGAGATTGCCTAGAGGATGCCCAGTATGTAGCAGAACAGATTAAGGCCCGTCTTGGTATCCAGAATTTCATGATTAACTATGTATGCCCTACAGTAGGTGCACATTCAGGTCCCGGAACATTAGCATTATTCTTTATGGGAGAGACAAGATAATGAACGTAGATAATACAATATTTTCAGAAAATAAGGCATCTTTTGCACACTTGCAAAAGGTGCTTTCCAAGCAATATGACAATGTTTCTATTCTGGTAGAAAAGACTTCCGGAAGAAATTATCGTTTTTCCAAAAGCGGTACAACTATAAAAGATAACACATTTTCTAATACTGGTGCTGTTATACGCCTTAATTCCTCAATTGGACTATACGAATATTCTTTTAATGATTTTTCATCTGATTTTATGAATACAATTCCATCAATTATTTCAGAAAACATTACTAAATATAATAGTCAGTCTTTAATTAGTGATTTTAAAATTCCAGATTCTTCTGATGAATTTATTTCCTTTAATAAATCTACGACATATGAAATTAATCCTGCTGATATGAACGATTCTGACATAACTTCCAAATTATCAGATATTTATTCAAAAGCTATTCAATATAGTGATTCAATAATTGATTGTGTATGCATTTACCAATACTTAAATATCCATAAAATGTTCTTATCATCCAATAAAGATTTAGAGCAGCATCTTATGTGGTCAAATGGTGTTTTACAGCCACTAGCTACTAAAGATGATAAAACACACTATTTTCTACAGACATTTTCAACACTTGGCGGTGCAGAATTATTAGATGAAATGAACTGTGATGTTTCATATGCCTGCAAATGTGTAACAGAGCTTCTAGACAGCACTCCTCCTGTTCCCGGTGAATATGACGTAATATGTCTGCCTGACGTAACAGGATTAATTGCCCATGAAGCATTCGGACATGGTGTGGAAATGGATATGTTCGTCAAAGACAGAGCCTTAGCTAAATCTTATATGAACAAACAGGTAGCCTCTTCCCTTGTAACTATGCATGATAATGCTGCTACTTGCAATGAATGTGGCTCTTATTTCTTTGATGATGAGGGTATGATTTCTAATGACACTGTTATTATCGAAAAAGGTATCTTGAAATCCGGAATCAATGATTTACAAAGTGCTTACATTTTAAATGTATCATCTACCGGCAACGGAAGACGAGAATCTTATGAACGAAAAGCATACACCCGAATGACTAATACCTATTTTGAACCTGGAACAGATACTCTTGAAGAAATGATTAAAAGCATAAGGTATGGTTTTCTCCTCGAAAATGCAGCCAGCGGTATGGAAGATCCTAAGAACTGGGGCATACAATGTATGGTTAATATAGGCAGAGAGATTAAGGACGGTAAATTAACAGGTAAAATATTCTCTCCTATCTGTCTATCCGGATATGTTCCTGATTTGCTTAAATCGATTACGATGTTTTCTGATAAATTAGAACTTAGTGGTTGTGGTTATTGTGGTAAGGGTTACAAAGAATGGGTAAAAGTCTCTGATGGTGGCAGTGCAATTAAAGCTCGTGTCAAAATCAGTTAAACTATAATATAAATATAAATGGAGATTACAATGAATAACATGATTGATAGAATTATAGAAGTTCTAAGTCAGAATGATATCCAGAACTTCCTAATTAATGAAAATATAATTGAAACTCAGGAATTATTTTATATTAAACATTCACTTAACTTAACACGTAACAAGAATGTCAGCAAATACGAAATAACCCTTTATAGAGATTTCATTTATAATGATACTAATATGCGTGGCAGTGCAAGCTGCCTCCTTAATAGTTCTATGTCAGATATGGAACTTAATGAAAATATCCTTTCTGCCTATGAAGCAGCACTTTCTGTTAGAAACCCATATTATAAACTACCTCATGGAGACGCAACGTTTGTTGAATCAGATAATATTTTCTCAACAAAAAATCACTTCACTGATAGCAGTGCAGATACAGCCGGCAGCTTAGACTTATCTGCAAATAAATCTGTAAATGAAACTGATAACTTATCTGCAACAGATATTGTAAATGCATTATTTGTAAACGATACTATTAGTGAGACAACCAATGCGTTTATAAATTCTACAGAAATATTTATAACAACTTCTACTTATCGTATAATCAACTCTAACGGTGTAAATGCATCATATTCATCAACAACCTATTCGGGTGAATTTGTAGTGCAATGCACTTCTCCTGCCGATGTTGAATTATACAATGATTTTAAATACAGTTCTAAAGACGATAATATACTTAATTCTCTCAGTACCAAAGTTGCCAATGCCCTCATTATGGTTAAAGACCGTTCAATTGCAAAGGCATTTTTAAATGATATGAAATATGATACAGTGATTTTAGAAGGACAATGTGTAGGCGAATTGTTCAACTACTACTTAAAACGTCTTGATGCATCTATGATTTATCCTAAATATTCTTCATTTGATATTGGTAAAAGTGTTATTCCTGAATGTGAATTATCTAACACCCCTGACTCTGATAAATCTATTAATTCAGACGAGACCAGATGTATTGACTCTGATTCGTGCAGGACTTTACCTGATAAACTCAATATCACTCTCACTCCAAAGCTCCCTTATTCCTGTGAGGGTATAGCGCTTAAGAGACTTGAATTAATTAAGAATAACATTGCACAATATATTACAGGTAATGCAAGATTTGCCTTTTATCTGGGAATTAATCCAACAGGAGAGTGCGACTGTTACAAACTTGAATGTGGTAACACATCTATAGAACAGTTAAAATCCGGTCGATATCTTAGAGTGGTGAATTTCTCTGATTTCCAGATGGACTCACTTAGCGGACAAATCGGTGGTGAATATCGTCTCGCTTATTACTGTGATGGCACTAAGGAAATTCCAGTTACCAATGGTTCTATAAGTGCTAATATTAATGATATTGTTAAAAATATTAAATTATCATCTGAAAGCCAAAATTCTTATAATTTCGATGGTCCTCTAGCTATATCCTATTCAGTCTAAATTTACTTTAATAATGTAAATTCTATAATTTTAAATGCCTCTAGCCATATCATATCCTGCACCATCTAAATACTTGTAAAAGCATAAAAGCGATGTATGTATTTCTACATACACCGCTTTTATTTGATTATTGCTCTGATCTATTAATCTAATTTCTTAATGTCTATTATGCTTCCCAGATTTCTTTAGCATACTGAAGAATTGTTCTATCTGATGAGAACTTACCTGCATTTGCTGTATTCATGAAGCATTTTTCTCTGAATTTTAATGTATCAGCATAATCTTTGTTAACCTGTAATTTAGCATCACAGTATGACATTAAGTCTTCTAATAAGTAGTACTTATCAGCTTTTTCCCATGGAAGTGTCTCAAATAATGAATTGTATAAGTTCTGGAATAATCCTGTTCCATCATCACTTAATGTTCCATCGATTAATGTATCTACAACTTTCTTAATTCTTGGGTTATTATTGTAAATCTTCTTAGGATCATATGAATCTTTAATCTTCTCAAGATCTTCTACTCTTGCACCAAAGATGTAGTTGTTTTCTTCGCCTGCTTCTGCAACGATTTCAACATTTGCTCCATCATATGTTCCTAATGTAACAGCACCATTTAACATAAACTTCATATTACCTGTACCTGAAGCTTCTGTACCTGCTGTAGAAATCTGCTCTGAAACATCTGCTGCTGGAGTAATCTTCTCTGCATATGATACACAGTAGTTAGAGATAAATACAACCTGTAATTTATCATTTACTTCTGGATCATTTGCTATCATTTTAGCGATTTCATTTATGAATTTGATGATACCTTTAGCTCTTGCATATCCTGGAGCTGCTTTTGCACCAAAGATAAATACTGTTGGTGTAAAGTCCTTAATTCTACCATCTTTTAATCCGTAATATATATCAAGGATTGAGAATGCATTTAATAACTGACGTTTGTACTCATGTAATCTCTTAACCTGAATATCAAAAATGAAGTTAGGATTTACATCAATTCCTTCTTTTTCTTTAATATATTCAGCGAGCTGCTGTTTCTTAATCTTCTTGATTGCATCAAATTCTTTGATAACATTCTTATCAGATTTGAATTTTTCAAGTTTCTTTAATTCGTCAAGGTTTGTAATCCAGCCATTGCCAATCTTATCATTTATGAAGCCAGCAAGTTCTTCATTAGCAAGTGCAAGCCATCTTCTCTGGGTAATACCATTTGTCTTGTTGTTGAAACGTTCTGGATAGATTTCATACCATTCTTTTAATGCATCATTCTTAAGAATCTCTGTGTGGATTGCAGCAACACCATTTGTTGAATGACTCGCATAGATTGCAAGTCTTGCCATATGGATGATGTACCAAGCTTTGTTATCATCATATGGGTTATCAATAATCTGATATTTTTCAACATCTGTTCCTGTGATTCCCATTTTCTCTAAGTCTTTGATTAATGCATTGTTAATCTTAACAACATATTTGTATACATTTGGAAGTACAGACTTAAATAATTTGATACTCCATTTTTCAAGAGCTTCTGCCATAACTGTATGGTTTGTATAAGCAAATACTTCTTTACAAATCTTTAATGCTTTGTTAAATGAAAGTCCTTCATTTTCAACAAGGATACGACATAATTCAGGTACTGAAACAACTGGATGTGTATCATTAAGCTGGATAGCATATTCTTTAGATAATTTAGAGAAATCATTACCGTATTTAGCTTTGTATTTCTTAAGAATATCCTGAAGAGATGCACTTGAGAAGAAGTACTGCTGTTTTAATCTTAATTTCTTACCAGCATCTGTTGAATCATTTGGATATAATACAGCTGTAATAGCCTCTGCATCATTCTTTTCTTTGAATGCTTTATCATATTTCTGGTCATTAAATAAAGCAAAGTTAAATTCTTCAATTGGTTCTGCCTGCCATAATCTTAATGTATTAATCTTAGCTGCGCCATAACCAATTACTGGAGTATCATATGGTACTGCCCAAACTGACTGTCCCTTGAAGTCGATTCTTACTTTATCTTCTTCTCTTCTGATTGACCATGGATCACCGAATTTTGTCCAATTATCAGCTGTTTCTTTCTGGAATCCATTTTCAAAGTACTGTTTGTAGATACCGTAACGATATCTGATACCATAACCGTTTAATGTAACGTTCTGTGTAGCTGCTGAATCTAAGAAACAAGCTGCAAGACGTCCTAAACCACCATTACCCTGTGCATTATCTTCGATTTCTTCAAATACTCTGATATCGATTCCATTCTCAGCGAATAAATCAGCTAACTGATTCATAAGTCCAAGGTTCATAAGGTTGTTATATACTAATCTACCAATAAGAAACTCTGCAGAAAAGTAACATACTTTTTTGCTATCTGTTTCCCATGACCACTGATTAGCTAAACTCTTCATGGCTGCTTTTGATACTGCATTGTAAAGTTCTACTGTAGATGCTTCCTTAATTGTCTTGTTGTAATCAAGGTCTAAAATAGTTACAATGTTCTCCTTAAATGTACTCATTCCTTCTTTTTCTCCTATCTGCTCAATTATATTATTTTTGTTTTTATATTTACTAAAGTCTAGCATAAAATTCTGCTAATTCTTTAAGTTCTTTCGCTTTCTTCTTCGTAAGGCTTCCTTTTAACATTCTCCATTTCCAGTTATCTCCAACTGTAGATGGTGTATTCATTCTTGCCTCATTTCCGAGTTCTAATATATCCTGGACCTGAAATATTGCTATTGCTGCAACACTTGCATATGCCGCTCTTAATACCGCTGCAGGAATCTCTGATTTCTTGGTAACTCCAAGATACTTGTATGCATATTTAAGATCTGCCGCACTTCTGCTTGAAAAATATCCTACTACTGTTTCATTATCATGTGTACCACCATATACTAATGAATTAGGTTTATAATTATGTGGTAAATGTGAGTTAGTAGGACCTCCATCAAATGCAAACTCAATGATGTTCATTCCAGGATAGCCTGTCTCAGCTAATAATTCTCTTACTGCCGGGCTTACTATTCCTAAATCTTCAGCAATTATCTTAGCATCTCCGATTGCACTGTCTATAGCATCTGTAAGTTTCTTGCCAGGTCCCTGTCTCCAGACACCCTCTTTAGCATTTTCACAGCCTGCTTCAATCGAGTAATAATTTACAACACCAATGAAATGGTCAATTCTAATATAATCATATATTTTAGAATTGCTCGCCATTCTCTGTTTCCACCATTCAAAATCACATTCTTCCATTCTGTTCCAGTTATATAATGGATTACCCCATAACTGTCCATCCTCTGAAAATGCATCTGGTGGAACACCTGCAACATTAATCTGTTCGAAATCTTCATCAAGTTCGAATAAATCTTTATGAGCCCATACATCAGCACTGTCCATAGCCACGTAAATAGGAATATCTCCTATTATCTCTATGCCGCTTTCATTTGCATAAACACGTAATTTATTCCACTGCTCAAAGAACTTGAACTGACAGAATTTCCAGAAAGCAATATCATCTTTAAGTTCTTCTTTATATCTGTCTATTGCTTCAGGCTGTCTGGCTTTAATATCGTAGTCCCATTTTGACCATTCCTGATTGTCAAACTTGAACTTAACAGCCATATATAAACTATAGTCATCTAACCAATATTCATTATCTTTTTCAAACTGTGCATATTCCTTTGTCTCCGCATATGTACTATTATTAAATGCCATTCTTAAAATCTGGAATCTTGAGCCATATACAGTTGCATAATCAATATACTCTGCATTATCTCCCCAAGGGAACTTCTTAATCTGTGCTTTTGTTATTAATCCTTCTTCAACAAGATAATCTAAATCAATAAAGTATGGATTACCAGCAAAAGCTGAAAAAGACTGGTATGGACTATCTCCATAACTTGTAGGTCCTACCGGAAGCACCTGCCAATATTTCTGACCTGCTTCAACTAAATAATCGACGAACTTGTAAGCTTCTTTACCAAGTGTACCAATACCATATGGAGATGGTAAACTACTTATTGGAAGCAATAATCCTGCTCCACGCTTCAATGCTCTGTCTTTTTTTTCATTCATCATTTCAGCCATATTTTCACCTCATTGTTGTTATTCCGAAATACAACCTAATTTTATCATTTGCCAACTATGTAGTCAAGGTAATAAATTATAAATATTACCTTTATTTACTATTTTCGTAATTTTTTCGTATTTTTTCGAAAATTATCGAAATTTCTTATTGCATTTTTCATACTAGTTTGCTATATTATATACATTAATGCTTCTATTTTAAATTCTTAATAATATTTATTATATATCCAGGAGGACTTATATGGTAACAATTAAAGATATTTCTGATTATCTTGGCATTGCCTCAAGTACAGTTTCTAAAGGTCTTAATAATGCAACTGATATAAGCGACGAGACAAGAGATAAAGTCATAGCCGCTGCCATAGAACTTGGCTATTCCCCTAAGAGACGTAAACATTTTACCGGCCTTAATGGTCAATTCGAAAGGAAAGTTTGTGTATTTATAGAGAATATGGATTATGAAAACCGAGAGCAGTTTGGATATGATTTAATTCAGGGTTTTAAGCAATCCGCTGAAATTCGTAATTGGAAAGTTGATATAGTTCCTTCTAATTTGAATGCACAAAGTAAAAATGAATATGATAAATTTATGATTACTAATGGCTATAGTGGTGCATTTATGATTGGTTTCTCTATTCATAATGACTATAGTATGCAAATAAGTAAAACAAGAATGCCAACTGTACTTTTTGATAATTATATATTAAACAATCCTAAAGTAGGCTATGTTGGAACAGATCACTATGAAGGGCTTAAACTTGCAATTCATCATTTACATTCACTCGGACATACTAAGATTGCATTTCTTAATGGTGCAAGAAATACAATGGTATCTTCCCAGCAGACCCAGGCATTTTCTACCATTATGAATGAACTTAATCTTTATGTTGATCCACATTTATTAGAATCCGGATATTACGTTCCTGATTGTGCTAAATATCACGTTCCTAAATTCATTGATCGTGGTGCAACAGCTATTATCTGTGCCAGCGACTTAATTGCATCTGGTGCAATATCAGAAGTTCAGAAACGTGGTCTTAAAGTTCCTGAAGATATAAGCATTATTGGCTTTGATGATCTGCCAATATGTCAGAGTATAACTCCACAACTTACTTCTATTCGTCAGGACAGATTAAGTTTAGGCAAAAGTGCTATGATGTTATTAGACTGCCTGATTAATAATATTCCTATTAGTAAAGCAATCTTAAGAGCTGATTTAATTATAAGGGATTCCACTGCCGTTGTTAAGAACAGAGATTAAAACTATATTTAGTTTACGATTGCGGTCTTTATATAAGGATTCCACTGCCGTTGTTAAGAGCAGAGATTAAAACCTTACAAGATGTTCCCTTTACACCTACCACACCATTACAGCTTTCTAATTCTGAATTTCCTGCCTTTTTATCATTAATATAACATTTAAACACATCATTTTCAGAACCTATCCTAACATCTCTTTCTTTATCATCGGCATTAAAGATTACATAAATCTCTTTATCATCTTCTATCAATTTATATGCAATTACTTTTTCATCATCAGTATCAATAAAGGAATTTTTCTTTTTAATTTCCTTTGCATCTGACATCATGAAAACCTTATGTGACTTTCTAAATGCAATCAGACCTTTATAATATTCATACACATCATAATATTCTTTCTTCTTAAGATTATCCCATTTAATTGAATTAACATAATCAGATGACCTTACGCTATCACTTACATATTCACCATTCTCATCTTCTTTGGTTCTTAACATTTCCTCACCTGCATGCATTAGAGGTATTCCCTGTGACAGCATTACAATTGAAATAGCAAGAAGGTTCTGTTTAACAGCCTGTTCAAATGATATTTCCGCATTACATAAATGTATCTTATCAAATAATGTTTTTCTGTGTAGCTAGCAATACGTCTTTCTTTGTTAATTTAGTATTTAATGTCCATCCCTCACCATACATCATAATATTAGGTCTTATTTTATCAAGTTCCTCTCTGATCTTATTAATTGTATCAATATCAATAAGCCCTACAAGGTCAAATCTAAATCCATCAATGTGATATTCTTTAGCCCAGTATAATACAGAATCCACAAAATATTTGCTGACCATACTTCTCTCAGATGCAGTATCATTACCACATGCAGAACCATCAGACATTACACCATTCTTATCCATTCTGTAAAAATATCCCGGTACTGCTTTATTGATTAATATTCCAACAAACATATAGAATATAACATAGATAAAATTCTTGGGCAAGACAGAAAAAAGGCTCTTTACCTAATAGATACATAAGACATAATTTCTTCATAATCTATTAACATAAAGAACCTTTATTCATATATAATTATTTGATTTTTTAAAATAATTATTGCTATTTCTTATTACATACAAGATATGAAACTCCTGCTAAAACTATAATTGAAATAATGTCAATTATAATTACTGTTCCTGTACCTACTGAATAATCTTTATTCTTAGCATTTGAAACAGTAGCAGTATTTACTGGCTGTGTTTCATTGTTAGCAGTTGCTGTATCAGCAGCAACTGTTGTTTCTTCGCCTGCAGTTGTTTCTTCATTAACTGTTGTTGATTCCTGAGTTGCTGCCTCTGTTGTCTGGGCAGCCTGACTTGTTGATTCCTGAGTTGTCACTTCAATTCCACCAAGTTCATCAAAACCTTTTGTAGAAATCTTTTCTTCTCCGGATTTAATATATACATCAACATTATTTTCTGAAACCTCACTGATATCAACAGTTCTGTTCTTACCATATTCTGCTGTTGAACCATCTTTTGGTTTAACTACAAATGTAACAACTGTTGCCTCACTTGATGAACATGTGTAACTAACTGTTGCTTCATTACCACTTACTTTAAAGTCGTAATCAGTTCCCTGATTATATTCATCCCAGATAGCTAAAACATATCCACTATAATTTGCATCATCTCTATGATAATGTATTGTTATAGTTTTTTCATTATCTGCATATGCAACATTATTATTAATAAATGTCATTCCTACGACTGCCACAAAAGTGACAGCCATAAGTATTATCTTTTTAACTCTTTCCATAATAAATAACACACCCCTGAAACTAATTTAATTCTTTTTTTCTTTTTACAACGAGTACTGTTACTACTGCTAACGCAACTACACCAATACCGATAAACATTACTGTTCTTGTTGAAGAATCACCTGTCTTAACGATTGCTGCATTATCATCTTTAGGTGTATTACCATTTGAACCTGTATTTGCTTTATTATTTTTTACAAGAATTGTACAAGATACTGCACCAACTGAAACACTACCTGTTGCTGTTCCTAATAATTCATTACCAGCTTTGTCACCCTGAACATAAATGCCCCATTCACCATCTGGTAAATCTACACTTATAGGTGCATTGCTTGGGTTATAAACTACAACGATACCATCAGAAGCTTCACCATTTGCTCCACCTGCTATCTGGTATGCTATTGCTCTATCATCTCTTTCACCCTCAAGTAAGAATGTAAGGTTTTTATCGATATCTGTATCAGATGTCATTCTTAAGCCTGCATGTGCTTTTCTGAATGCTATAAGTCCCTTATAATAATCATGTGTTGTTGCATATGCTGCTTCATTTAATGTATCCCATTTAATAGAGTTAACTGCATCTGGTGAGCAATAACTGTTCTCTTCATATGTTCCATCACCATTTGGTTTAGTTCTTAAGATTTCTTCACCAGCCTGAATAAAAGGAACACCCTGTGAAGAAAATACGAATGCTGCTGCTAAGTTGTTCTGTTTAACTCTGTCTGCAAAGCTTGTCTCTGTATTTCCATCAGTAATTGTAATTCTATCAAATAATGTATAATTATCGTGACAAGAATTGTAGTTAACTACCTGATTTGGATTCCACTGCCAACCTGGATTAGCAATGATTGAAGATAATACTGTACTTAATTTTTCGAAACCACCTGTTACGTAACCTGGTGTTGTATTAAATACTGAACCTTTTAATGCATCACGTATAGCATCACTGAAGTATCCTGAACCTTGTGTTATATCAGCAGCAGTCTGGCTTGCTAATTTTACATCTTTTGTTGTAACTGTTGATGACATACTCCATCCTTCACCATATACAATGATATTAGGATTGATTGCACGAAGTGCATCTATCATAGCATTAATTGTATCTGTATCAAATAAACCTTCCTGGTCAATTCTGAAACCATCAATGTGATATTCTGTTGCCCAGTAAACTACTGAATCAACAATATATTTACTATTCATAGCACGCTCTGTTGCTGTATCATTACCACAACCTGAAGCATTTGAATTTGGTCTTGAATAATAATTTGGTGTAAGTTTGTTAATACTGAAATCTGATGCACTGTTAACATGTCCGTATACAACGTCCATTACAACGCTGATTCCTGCATTATGTAATGACTGTACCATCTGTTTGAATTCATTTACTCTGACTGCTCCGTTGTAAGGATCTGTTGAATAAGAACCCTCTGGAATGTTGAAGTTCTGTGGATCATATCCCCAGTTGTACTGTGGTGTATCTAACTTTGTTTCATCAACTGAAGCATAGTCAAATGTTGGTAATAAATGAACATGTGTAACACCTAAGTCTTTTAAGTAATCAACACCTGTTGACTGTCCGTATGAGTTAACTGTTCCTTTTTCCGTAAATGCTAAGTATTTACCTTTGTTCTTCATACCAGAAGATGCATCAATAGAGAAATCTCTGATATGTAATTCATAAAGTACATCATCAACATAATTAGGTGATGTTGCCGGACTCTTATCATTTGCCCAACCTTCAGGATCTGTAGAATCAAGGTCAATAATCATACCTCTGTTACCGTTAACACCTGAAGTTCTTGCATATGGATCAATGATATCTTCAACAACATTTCCATTAACTGTTGCTGTATATGTGTAATATACACCATTTAGGTCTCCATCAATAGAAGCTACCCATGTACCATTTACATCAGCTGTCATAGGAGTTGTCGAAATCTTATCGTCTGTTCCTGCTGTTCCTGACTGATATAAGTTAATAGAAACTTCTGTTGCTAATGGAGCCCAGACTCTGAAATCTGTTTTAGAAGCTGACCATGTAGCACCTAAGTCATTACCTGCATAAGTATATTTTTCATCAAATCCACCATTTGAATATACATCTGGTAATCCTATCATAAATGTCATACCTCCAAGGTATTCAATCTCGTAGCTCTTTAAGATATTTAACTTCTCAGCAACTGTGATTGTAAATGATGTTCCATTACCTTTAACACTCTTGATTGTCTCATATGTGTCATCTGTTGTATTTTTGATTTTAAGATTAAGTGCATCTACATCTGCTATATCAACTGCTGATGTAAATGTGATATTCTCTAAATCTTCTGTCTTAGCAGATGTAAGCTTGAGTCCTGTTACAGCTTTTGAATCATCAATTTTAACAGCTCCTACTTTTGAAGTAATATAAACTTCAACTGTACCTGAAACATATTTTGAAAGGTCAACAAATCTGTCTTCACTATAATCTTTTCCTTCCCAGCCTTCACCTTTCTTAACAACGTAACCAATCTTTAATGTAGATGTCTCGGTCTGCATTGCATATGTTGCTTCATTAGCACCGGCTGTCATCTTAGCCTCCCAGCCATCGCCAATTGTCCACAACCACAATCTGTAATCATCATAACTGCTTGCCCCTGTGAAATGGAAATTAACTGTTATTCCATCATTTTCTGCATTAGCAACAATGTAATCACCATTAATTGAAATTACTGATGTTACCAAAAGCACTAACGCAATAAGTAACGCTTTTAATCTTTTTTTCATAGTATCCTCCTTTTTATTTTAATGGCTAAATTTTATTATAACATAACAATCATAAAATTAGAAGTGGATTTTTATACAATTTCACTAAAATTATTATGTGTTATGCGATAATTTTTCTTATACTTTCTATATTTCCATCTTTTATAATATATTTCGCCTGTACATTTTCAATAATAGTTTTCCTTGGTGATATATTAGTATGTAAATATACTGAATCAAGACCTGCTTTCTTTGCCCCCTCAATATCTGATATCCAGTCATTTCCTATCATTACTGATTCTTCTTTTTTCAAATTATATCGGTTCAATAATATATTATAAAATGTCTTTGATGGCTTTCTGCATTTCTCATCCGACGAAAATACTATTCCGTCAAAATATTTATAGATATCTAAATATTTCATCTCATATTCTGAAATAATCTGTTGCGCATTTGATAAAAGATATATTTTCTTATTCTTATTCTTCAATAGCTCTAACATTTCAACTACACCATCATATAATCTTATATATTCAGTAGATATAATTCTAAAAAATTGTCCTGCCACAATGCATGTATTCATATCTATATCTATCCCCTTGTTCTGAAATAATTTCATAAATACATTCTCAACCTTTATTTCCGGATAGTCATATTTATCTGACATTTTCTTTTCTTCTTCTTCACATATTCTGAAATATTCTCTTTTCAAGTCCACTGTTTTATACACTGCTCCATGAAATGCATAGAATTCCTGCATTTTCTTCCATAAATTAGCATTCCATTCATTAGTATTGATGTCAATTAGTGTTCCGTATAAATCAAAAATATAGTTTTTATACATAAATTTCTCCTGTAAATACATTAAATTATAACAACATATTATATTATAGCATATATAATCCTCTATAACATCATATTATATTATAGCATATATAATCCTCTATAACATCATATTTATCATAATTTTTCATCTTAATATATTTCTACACAAGAATAAAGAATGTTGCTTGCGACATTCCCCGCCTGCGGCTGGTTGATATAGCAACATTTTCTGCTTCACCTCAGTGCGATCCTCGCGGAGCGTTTTTGCTTACCAGGACAA